>Ga0099824_1003272_pt1 | contig 23683 bp, 14 predicted proteins | sample SiratrowhiteBW_FD_76837 | JGI IMG/M metagenome (GOLD analysis project Ga0099824, IMG submission 76837) | Root nodule microbial communities of legume samples collected from California, USA - Siratro white BW | ecosystem: Host-associated > Plants > Roots > Nodule | place: USA: California...
CAAAAAATAATTATAATAAATATAAGATTTATCATATTTTAAAAAAAAAAAAAAAAAAAAAAAAAAAAAAAAAAAAAAAAAAAAAAAAAAAAAAAAAAAAAAAAAAAAAAAAAACATAGTGGAAGGAAATCAAATGTATGAAATAATTTCTATTCTTAAAAATAGGATTTCCAACATAATTCAAAAAGGTAACACAAAACATGTTTTATTTGGAGCAACTATGACTATTAAAACTATTGAAAACAGCCTACAAGCTAAGCAGTTGTTTTGAAACCAGAAGGAGTGATGCTTAATTACTCTTTTAATTTCTATAATTATAATAGTCTTAAAAGTGTTTATATGTTTTTCAATTTTTTGTATGTATCATTTTTAATCTCTATACTGTCATCTTAATTTCTTTTACTCTCTAATGGGAGGACTAAAAATAAACAAAATTATGTGTGGAAACTGAAAATACACATTTTTAAAAATGTAGAAAAATTAACTATAAATACTAAATTATATGAGTATATATACATATTTTGTTTTCTTCTTTAAGAAAATTTTTTGAGTAAGATATATTTAAAAATAATAATTAAATGTTTATTTTTTATGGAAAAAAAAGGAGGTGTTGGAAGAATTTAAGGAAAAAATACTGGAGAGATCTCAAATAATGAGACATGAGACAACATATAAAAAATGACACTAATTTCAACCCAAAACCTTAAAACATTAGGTTTGCGTGTCTTTTTTTATATATATTATTCAGCATTCATTCTTGCCTAATATAAAATTTGAACTCATACTTAAATATCTAACAAGAGAAAAACAATTTTAAAAAACAGTGACATAATTATTTACAACAACAAGCATATCTTAAATCTTTCTCTCATTCTTACCCTGACTAATTGGTGTGGGAGGCACTGAGATGGAATTCTTAGTTGTTAGAAAATTTAAGCTCAAAATGTCAAGCACCTACAATTTTGTTTTAGATTTTTAACCTTTAATTTTAAAACCTTTTTTAAATACCAAATATGACCTAATCATAACTTGATTGGGTTTTGATCCAGTGGGAATAAATTTCCAAATTCATAATTCAGTTAAATTTCAGTTAAGTCTATATTATGTTAACTTTGAAAATAATTTTACTTACTTTCAGAAGTCAGTGTTGTATAAAACTTTTTATATTCGATAAATTTTATGAATATTAAATTGAAACATTATAATCATCGATTTGACATATTCTTTGAATATATTAATTTTAATAAGTTTCGGATAATTTAAAAACTAGCTAATTCTTTACCGGTTAATTTCATTTTAACTCTCAGTATATTCTAATATTGTATATGCAAAAATGTTATATTTATCCAAAATTTAATATGTAAAATCATAAAATTAATAACAAGTAATTAAGAAAATAAGTTTTTAAATTTGTATCCTATGAAATAATATTAAGCAAAATAGATATAAAAAAAAATATAAAGTAAATCTACTTCATCAAATTGTATGGCTGAATATTTTTATTACATATATAATTTTCTAATAAAAGAAGAATAAAAAATTTTGTAAAAAATTTTAAAAAAATCATTTTCATTCTAATAAAATACCTAGATCGTCTGTATTTTATTTTAATATTTTATGATGATTAGTTAATTTCTTTTACCAATAAATTACATTTTTAGGATACAACAGGGAAATCAAAATTTTAATAATTTTTATTTTTCCTATAGTTGGTTATATACTTAAGTTGTTTTGATATGAATTAAGAAAAAGGAGTCTGATGGTAATCTAAATAAGTAGACATGTTTGTTGTGTAACATGTTTTGGAAAGAAATACAGGCATATTTGGAAGCCTGTGATATTTAAAGTGTATTTTTTTTTTTAAAATAAAAAGCAAATCAGTTCAACATATGTCAAACTAATGTTTTTAAATCTATTTAAGTTTAATTTAAATGCACTCTTATGTTTAGAATGGGATTTCATTTAAATTTGAGATATATAAAATTATGGTTTAATTGGTCTATACCAGTTTTGAATTGAATTATTAAGAGTTTGGATTAGTGTTTTTTTTTTTTTTTTTTGATTTGGGTAATTGGAAAGTTTGAGTAAAAAACATATATCTTTGGATGATAGAATTATGTGGAAATAATTAAATGTTAAATTAGAGTTTTGTTCTCGTATAAAAGTTGTTTTCTTTTGTTTTTTACATATCTGCATTGAGTATAGTTGTTCAAATTATATGTAACAATTTATTTATGTTATAGCTTAGAGTTTGAGTGAGATTGCTTAATATATATATATATATATATATGAAAATTTTGATTATTCAAATAATAAGTAGTCATTTGAATGGTAATGTATTATTTGAAAAATGAAGTATTTACTTATCCATTTTCCAAATTGAGTGGGTCTCTTAGACAACAAGCAATTATTTAAAAGAAAGGAAGAAAAAAGAAAAAGACTAAACCAACTTTTTTTATTCTAAAATTACTATCACTTAAACCAACTTTTTTATGAATGTAGAAATATGAACACGTGAGAATAAATGAAGAGTAGTTCCAATACGTAGACCAAATTATCATCCTAGATTCATCGAGATATAGAACAGCATATAATTTATCATCCATTCTTTGATCTTCTAAGTACTTTAAACTGTGATTTATTTAACTCAATTACTTCCTACACCCCTCAATTCGAACCTACACCCCTACAATTTGTTATCACTGTGATTTATTTAATTCAATGCGAGTCTACAAAGAAGACTTTCCAGCTTCCATCTTGTCGTAAATGAAAACATAATGAATGCTAGGTCATTTATAATCTTTTCATTCCGAATTACCCTACTAGCAACACATACATTTAAAAAGAGTTACATTCTATCGATTTAAATTTCTACTAATATACTTCATCACTTGTTAGTTATTTTTTTTTAAAAAACAAACATATATAACGTGTGAAATTCGGTAAAAAAAAATAGTGAAACCAATAAAAATTTGTGAATTTAATAAATTATATTTAAAATAAAAAATTGTGTTTAGTGCATTCAGCAAGTGTGTCGTAAAATTTCTCAAACTACAATTACAGGGTGACAGTATTACTATTAGCATGTTCTTTTACAAACCACGCTTAAAAAAATATCGGGTTGCATGGTAACAAAATATCATTTTCCACCTCCACACTAAAGCCAAAACGATAAATAGTCACTCAATTTATAACCCAGTTTTATTTTTGTGAAAAAATGGATCTTGAAGTTGCCCAAGAGCACCACATGTTTCTGTACCGAGAGAAGTAGACTAAAGAGGGAGTTGAAAACAGAAAAACACAGATGATGTAGCATTTGATATAGTGAGAAAAGGAAGCTAAATAAAAACGGTGGATGATCAATACCAAAGAGAATATGCAGAAGTAGAAGAGAAGGTGTGTAAGGTATTTTCATCTTCCAACATGCACCAGGACCTCCACTTGTCTTTATGTGTTACTTCAATATATTTTGAAAATGACCAATCACATTCGAAAATCACCAATCTAATCTTCAAGAGTCTTTTACGGACTATTCTAACAACTACCCTTAATTATCCACAAAGTTCCATCATACACCTTCAACCTTCTCATACTAACACTTCGCCAAAAGCTTGGCCAAAAAAACAAACCAGAGCACAAATTTTTACAACAAAAATTAGTTCCACAGTTAATCACTCTTTCATTTATCTGGGGCTCCTGACCAATAATCCAATGAAATAACATCTAAGACTACTCAAACCGCATTCGCATACTCCACACTATCAATTCACATATAACGCCAAGCACATACGCACAACCATGAAAACAAAAACAGATTACGAGATGCAAAGCCCGTTAAAAACCGAATAAAATAGACCATATAATTGTATTTAGAAAATCATGCATCCAAAATTGTTCATCAAATAGTCTTACAACGGGTAAACTAGAACCAAAAAACAACTGGGCAAACAAACAAGCAGTGCAAAAACTAATATCCTCCTTTGAGATCGTTGACCACGTCATAGGGAATGGGGGTGACAGTCTCCAATGTAGCACCTTCCACCATGAAACCTGGTTTAGGGCCCTCAGGTTGTCTTTTGGTGCTAATTTTCTCACCATTTTTCTTAGCTTCCGCTTTCAGTTCATCATTCTTGATCTTCCTCAAACGGAACTCCTCGGTGCACCTTGAAGGCATCACGTGCTCAACACGCACATGAATCCTCTTCCTAATGATGCGGTTCCCCACCTGCACATCACACACAATTTATTTCACACAAAATCCCCTATTTCTAAAATCATACCAATGAGTTTAGAATAAAAACCTTATAAACATAAATTAATTAACTAGGAAAAAAATCAAACCAATAAAACACCAGTATACTAAATACACGATATAACAGATCGAGAAGAAAAATAAAAACGGTGTTAAGGTTTGCGAGAGAGTATAATACCTGTTTGTTGACTTCCACACCAATGGCGCGTTTGGTGACGTTCCAGACACGACCGGTGCGGCCATGGTAGAACTTGTGCGGCATGCCCTTGTGGACGGCGCCGTTAACCTTGATGTCGACGTAATCGCCGATGTGGTAGGTTCGGAGGTAAGTGGTGAGGGCGATGGTTCCCTTCTTCCTGAAGGGGCGAGAGAAGGAATCTCTGGTGCGAGACCTCAAACCGTGACCAGCCGGCATCTTTGCTTACCTAGGGTTTCTCTCTGCGCGCGGCTTTGGGTAGAAGGATCTATCAGTCACGGTAGAACTTCTTTACATTGTTTTATAGTGGAGCAGATAGCTAGGGTTTTGGGTATGTCCAACGGGCTTTTTATTGGACTTTTTATCTCAGACCTTAATGAGGAAGTTGCTTCCTGCACCACACCAAATTTTAACCTGCACTGCATTATTTTGTAAAGTACCAAAAACACCCTTAGCTGTTTAATTTTGAAATCTATGTGTACACTACTGGATTTTAGTTTTTGACTACACTTTTCATTAATATTTTATCGTTACATAGGATTTATTTCACTTTATGAAAATTTTTTATCTCTATCATTATTATTATTTATTTATTTATATTTTTACTTATTCTTTTATCAACAGTACTTTTTAATTTTTTATTCATTGATTTATTTTATAATTTAGTAATCATGCATTGTAATATAAAACGATTTTATACTGTTAATTAGCCAAAAGATTACAGTAACTCTCGAAATTATTATAATCATCAAATTGTTTATTTAATTTTTATTTAATTTCTATCCATAATCTCAATTTTAATTACTATCTCAATTTTAATAACTCAATTGACTAGTTTTAAAAAAATTAAAGATAGCTAAATTAAAAAAAATACTTATTTTTTAAAAATAAAACGCACAAAATTAATTCCAATTTTTAAATATAGTAATTTGATTTATAAAATTTATCAAATATATAGTAAAACATTTTTTCTTTTTATTTTTTCCAATAATAATTATTGTATTTAAAAAAAGCGACCCATTTTACACGCTATTATGACCACATTGCTTACTCTATAATCTGAAATATTTGAATATTTTCCTTTTATTAATTAAGAATATAAAAAGAAAAAAAACTCAAGTATTATGTAACAGACAAAATCCTTACGTATGCCTTGTGTATTTAAACGAGACAATTTAAATGCATAAACTTGATTTAAACAAAAATTACCATAGTTAAATTATTGCTTACTTCCCTTTCTTTTTATCATGAGTTGAATTTTTTTATTATTGTAATATTTAATTGACATTTTCCAATTATAAAGTAAAAAAAAATATAACTTTCAAGGACCAAGCAGGTAATTTTAATATTCAAACTATTTCAATTCACAATAAAATGTTCATTCCATTCAATGATCTATTTTGCCAACTATGAATTTTTACGCTGGACAGTCAAAAAATTGAAGTTAGATTTTCAAGTATATTATTATCGGCATAGAATCAAACAACGTTATTGACCCCCATGGTGAAAATTTAAATGTCACACCAACTCTTTCAGTTCAAATTGGCCGTCAAGAGGCATTTTCATTAGTAAGGCCAGCAACCTTGATTAGAACAAGATACATTTATATATACATTCAACAAGTTGAATTACAAAACAGGTAATCCTAATCTTACCAAGTGTAATGTGTCAAAAGCAATTGCCAAAATACAATCGTAAACTATAACTGTGGAAGACTAGTTTGATGCCCCTGCACGATCAAAGACAAACGTTCACCATATACATTTATTAGGAGGCAACCATAACCAGAAAAATATAAATACCAAAGCTGCACAAGATAACAGCTACAACCTGTTATCTTGTTTAGGAAAAGAAATTCAGAGGTTGTAAAATCTCCAAATCGGTCAGAAAAGCTCAAGAAAACAAGATTGAATTACAAAGCTTCCAAGACAATTTATTTGAAAAATTAAAATAAAGAGAGAAGCAGCAACGCATGAAGTAAGCATATACCCCCGCGCAATGACTTTTTAAATAGATGAAAATATCAATTCTCAAGCAAGCAGTATCAATATAACGGCAGGAAAAGCAAAATTCAATTCTGAAGTCAGACGTGCAAATTTGTTTTAAAATGCTGTATTAATATCTTCTATTCATCGTTAGCAGCACGACAGATACCAAATCTTAACTTGCTAATGCACGATACCTGATGTTCTCGAAGCAGATAAATTATCTGGAGCTCTACTAGAATTCCCTGTCTGAGCTTTGCTTTCCTCCCTTGAAACTCCCAGTGACCTTAGCTTGGATGATGACCTGATTGAATTTATCAATAGAGCATCTTCATCATCATCCTCCTGTCTTCTCCCTTCATCTTGTGCATCTTGATCATATGCACTAATGGAATCCTCGTCTTCACTCGAACTCTGGTCATCAAAAAGCTTCTTTCCTGGTATGTTTTGCCTCTTTCGTGGTCGGCCCCTGCGCCTAACGGAAACCCCTTCTTTTTCATCTGAAAAGGATTATCTCAGTTAGTCACATGAATTTTCACGCTATAGCTCCAACCAAATTTACTAATCTAGTCCCAACTACTTAAATTAGCCAGCTATTTTATTTGCCATAGAAATAAAACTATGTACTGTCATGCACTTTCGAGGATCTCCTAACGAATATATCTGAGTTTCTTGATCCTATCACTTTTCAGTTAAGAATATCCTTTATACAGGGCCCTAGCCAGTCAATGTTATCTATCATGTCATGTTTGGCATTGAAGAGATAAATAGAGGAAGTGAAAATAGAGAAGAAATAAATTGGGAGAAGAGCAATGGGTGAGAAATAAAATTAAATGTCTAAAGTTGTTATGAACAGTAGAAATACGAAAGAAATAAAGAGTTTTTTTGAAATTTGTGCATGAACAGTACAATACTAATTATACCCCTCACCTTATGCAACACAAACCAAACATATAGGAAAAAATGGTAATTTTATTTTTGAAGCTTTTTGCCTATCCTCTTCAACTATTTCCCATCCTCTTCACCAAGCTACCAAATTTACTTACCCATCTCTACATCTTCATCCATCATCCCCACCAAAAAGGGCCTCAAAGTAAAATTAAAAATATCACTCTCATCCTAAGTTTATTCTTTCTAATATGCATCTACAATGCATTGAAACCTACAACCTAATTCATGGGTCAAGCCATCCACCAAATTTGGAATGTATCACCATATCTTATAATACACTCATTGTATGTTGAAACAACAAATCCATCTGAGGGGATATCATGAACAAAATACACGCAAATGAAAAGGTAACGGATTGCACCACATAAAATGAGATAAGAGTGTTTGTAGAGAGAAACGTAAAAAAACAAGAATAACAACCAAGAGAAAGAATCAATAACAGGTGAATAACAGAGCCAGCCAAGCACATTGTATCCAGAGTGAACTTCCAAATGACAACTAGTTAATCAACTCAGAACTGAAGAAAAGAATTTGGCAAATGTTATTAACTAGTTACATATTGGCTTGAATTTTCCAGAAATCGAAAAATAAAAATCACTAATATATTATGTTTCACTCAGATAAAACCCATTTATGATGCAAAGTATTTGGTATAAACCTCAGAATGATAAAAAATGTATAAATTACCTTGAAATGCCTCATTCTTCGCACATTTTTCTCGTAAGTAGGCAATAAATGTGTGGAAGGGACGCCATCCACTGGGATTTTCCTCTGTATTGACATTTTGTGCTCTTTGTTGAACATCATTCAATCTATTTCATAAAGAATACGCATCAAAATGTGTGTTGCTGCAAATAGTTCTAAATAACATCAACAAATGAGAAACAAACTATTACATTTCATTTAAATCTGGAGCAGGGAGTTTTGGCAAAAAATGAAGCACTGCCTCTTCAAGAAATGACAATTGTTTTGGAGCATCTACAAAAGCATATTCAATGCCATCCCTGACGACTTTTAAAATTTCAGACCGGTATTTGATCCGGGCAGCACCAATAAATGTTCCAGAAAGCTTAGCAGCCAGATCTTTACATCCTAGTACAGGATTGTTTTCCGAAGAACCATTTTCACTACCAGACATGTTGACCGGTAGGCGATGGTATGCCTGCAAAAATAAATTGGAAAAAACTTACGAAAAGAACTATAAAAGAGGGGACAGAAGAATGAAATATAAATATGGTGTTCTTCCTGCGGAAAAGAATGGTGGAAACTCAGAAGTCCGACCCTAATTTCCAACCAGTACAAACTATAATTCCAGAAAGCACGGGAAAAACAAGCTCAGTTGAAAAGCTTCTTCCAGGAAAGAAGTGAATCCTATGTTGAACTATGTCAACATTGAGCCCAAGCTAAAATTGAAAAATTAAAGGTTTTGAAATTGAAAGCAATCTGAAATATAACATTCATTTTGTTTCTCGGGTATAGTACCGTTCCTTTTTATTAAGATACTGATATTCCTTAACAATAAGAGGTAAATATTTAGTTATATGTCTAACTCTAAATATAAATATTGCAAGTAACTTTTGTATTTAGATTTCAAGTAAATAGTAGTGTCATCACACACATGCATCGGGTGAAAAAATGAGCTCATATCAATTTGTTTTGTGACCAAGGATAATACAGTCATGAGTTACTTTCGTATTCAGATTTCAAGCAAATAGGACACATGGCTAAAACTTAATTGTTTATCATTGCTAAAATAGTCCTTGTAAAGACAAAATAGAACCCAACTATATCTACAATTTTGGAACACCGCCAAAAGGCTAACCTTTTTAAGTGCTTCCAGAAAAATGAAAGCCAAATCAACATCTTTTTTCTTCAAAACTGTGATCAGATGCTTTACAATCTCAGTCACACTAGCCCCATGCATCACAAAATGAGAAATAATCTCAGAAGCAAGATCCTCCTACATCAGGAATAGCCAAATTTTGACATCAAAAGATATTTAACAAGCAACAGAAATACGTGTCCCCATAAAAAATAGAAATATTCATAACTTTACATAAACAAAATAACAATTCACCTTCGGAACAACATCATTTGCAATCAGCTTTGCAGCAGCAATCATCACAACATCTCTATTTGTCTCCACAGCATACTCTTTATTAACATCTTCATCTTCTGCCTCATCTAAAATTTGATAGGCAAGTGAAAAAGACATCGATCACTAAATCAATAACAACAATTTTATAAGCAATGTAAACTTCAAATGCCAAGTTCAAACTAAAGACAGTACAGAAAAAAAATTGTGGTTTCAGTTTAATTACGATATATAGGATGAATCTCAGTACTACCATAACATCTGTCCATGTTCACCTGAAATATTAAGCTTTTGTTGACAAAGTTCCCAAAACTTCCGAACCATAATTGCATCTGGCTGATATCCTAGTTTTTCCAGCTGTGTCTTTCTGAAGTTTTTTGTCGTAAATAAGAACCATGTTTCTGCAAGTATGGTGCATACCTTCGGAATAAATTATTCATCAGACCAAATCAAGATAATGGAAACATGATGTATTAATAATCCACAAAGAGAAAGGCAGACAAATTGGAGCTCTCTTACTCTGCAAGCAAGTTCACTTCCAGGTTTACCCCCTTCCTTGTTTTCAGCAGCCAAGTTGAGAAAGTACTCAAGTTCTTGTAACAAGGTATCACGCTTAGACAAAAGAGAAGCTAAGGATGCGCCAGAAACAGCTTTTTCATTTACTATAGACTGTAGACTCCAAGCCAGATGCAAATACATGTTCAGAAGCAGGAAGCCAACAACCTGAATGTGAATGACCAGATAATTAATAATCGAACACACATAACAATGTCATAAAAACATAACACCTGTTGTGAGAAACCACTTACTCACCTCATCCTCCATATTATTCCTAGAACCACGTAGCACATTGACAATGTCTTCATACATGCTATCGATAGGCACAGATCTTTTCAGTTGCAGTTCATACAACCTCTTCAAGTTTACAAGAAGAGAATATTCATCACCACCATCCTGCAGTGTCATCTTACTATACGTTAAGTTTCTTCTGCAAGAAACTAAAGTAACAAAAATTATGAAATTTGAATTGCATAGAGCATACCACTACTTCCTTAATAGCAGATTTCAGCTTAGCAATGATTTCATCTTCAAGTTCCTTTAATTTAATACGAGCAAAATCTTGCAATTCCCCTTGACTTTCCATGCAACAAAAATCAATTGCCTTCACACAAGCCCTAAGAGGGTCCTTGTCACCATGCTTAAAAAATGCGTCTTTCATGAGCTGGAGTAAATTTTTGAAATTCTGAAAAGCAAGCACTAGTCAGTTTTTCAGAAAAATACGGAAAATCTGAAATGGCACAGAAAAATTCACCAACCTGTTCCTGCCTCTTCAAGGAATAATATTCAAGGTTCATATGTAAAACAATCTCAACCAGTGATGACACCTTTGCTTTATCTGAAATGTACTTTCGCAAGAGTAATGGGTATGACTTCATCATAGCAACAGTTATTTCCTGTTTGTTATTTTCAAATACATCCTGTCATTAATTGGAGGAAAGAGATTAGTGACTGTCATAAAGACCAATAAAACAAGCCTTCCGTCAGAAACAATGCTTACAAATAGTACTCGGTTGTTACTGATCAAGTATCCAATAAATACATTCTTTACTACCGAAAATAATTTAACGCAATGAATTCCTGAAGTAACCAGATATTTACACTTCAAAAACACAAGTAAAAAAATCCAAAATAAACTATACATGAAAGCATGGATTGCTAATTTTTTTTGTCAAAATAAACATTAAACATCATGTGCAACACACATCAAAGACCAGTAAAAAAATAATTGGGTGCTGGAGTTAATAAAACAAATTCTTGATATTTGGATTTAAAAAGTAAAAAAGTCAAGATAACACAAACCTTTTGGGCTTTGCTGTAGTATTGCTTTCTGTTATCCGTAGCAGGGACAATCCTCTCTCCAACAGCTTTCTTCACAGATGAACACAGGAGGCGCACCAAGTTTGTTGCATCACTGTCAGAGAGCTCTACTGATGGATTTTCATCAAGCAGCATTGTTATAATGCACTTCCAATCCTGCAAAACAGAATATCAAGTACCATCAAGAAACACTAAATATTACTCAGTACAACACTAACTATGACCAGAACAAATTTAGGTGGAGCACTGGCATAACATCCAGAGGGCAGCAATTCCCGAACATACAGACGACATGCAAAAAATACACATCATACAAAAATTCAGAAGAGTGAGATCATACCCAGGACTCCAGATTTCTACTCAATCTACAATTGTGAAATCTTTAAAAAATAGTAACATTGTATTTTAGCCCAAAGATATTTCAGTAGAATAGACATGCCATTGTTGTGTGGAAGATATATATAACAAATTCATTAGGTATGTTGCAGCACTGCTTAATTAACAAGAGTTCCAAGTAAAGCACGTCCTGGCTAGGATTGGAATATCATAGAATTTGTCACCAAAGCAGCATACCTAAGCAGCGCGGGAACTCTAGAATTTGTTACCTATTATAGGAATGCAATGCTCTAAAATATTTTAATCCTTCTATCCTTGCATTTACCTTCAACAAAGCACATCCCAGCCAGGATCAGAATATTCAGTTCAGAGATGCATGAGCAAACAGTCAAACACGTGATGGTCAAAAGGAGGAGGCATCACTTTGTTCAATATTTTTCCTATCAGTAACAAGACTTACATACCTTTATGGCGTCCATGTATTCCCACACATCATCAATTACGTAAATACTCAAAATTGGATCTTGGGGGAACTCCTCCAGAATTCGCAACATTCTCTTTAGATGGACCTCAGAGGTATTGACAGTTTCATCTGTAAAAGAAAATTTCATCACAATTTAATCTTAGCCAAAATAATGGTATCCAATATAAAGTGAAAAATACATGGATTGACTTGAGACCTTTTGATCCTGATTGGAAGGTGTTAAATTTTTGAGCAATTAAGTGATCATACACCAATGCTCCTATGGCATGCCTGATTTCTGGGGGATCATCAATCAACAAATCATACAAAGGACCCAAGTCATCTTCAGGAATAAGTTGATGTCTGCAGTGAACCAAAGAATCAATTCATTTGATTATCAATTTACAATCTGTTGCATAAAAACTACAAGTAAACAGTTAATATATATCAACTAAAAAAGGGTTTTAAATTCAGACCTTAGTAGTTGCTTAACAAGACCAATGGCATGAACAGCCACCGAAACATCAATGTCATCAGCAAGCTCAATCATCCGGCCCGAAAATCTTTCAGTAAATAAGCCAAGGGTTGGTACATTATCATCCACCTCATAAAGATTTTGCAGGGCGTTTATAGAACATTTTCTTACACCAGCATCCTACAAATTGGAGGGCGGGAGAAAAAGTTAAACCAAGACAGCAAGTTGTGCAGTACACGAACAATTAAAAGTTGCATGATAAGAACATAAAAACATGTTCCATACTTTGTCATTCAGCGTCCATCCAAGATATTTCAAGTACAAATCCTGCAGAAAAAGTGATGGGTATGAAAGGATCCATGCACCCAATGATTCAATGCATGACATTCTAATATTTGGGTCAATGTCTCTGTAGCGGTGCACAAATAACCTTCAAAAAAACATTAAATGGGCAGGTTAGATCTACAGCCACAACAAATTCAATACTGGTGGTAAAATGTTGCTTTCTTTTCTTCTGAATAAAAATAATCTTAGTTTAGCAAACTCATACCCAGTAAATATCTTGCGCATCATCTCCTCCAACAATGTTATTTTCTCATGAGTATCGGAAAACCTTTTATTTAGTGACTCCACTCTAGGTCCCTCAGTTCTTTTCTTTTTCTCAGCATCCAACTGTCTACGGGTAGTCTCTCTCTGAGCACCAAGCATATTAGCAATGGTTATGTATGATGAGACCAGCCGAAGACCCATCAAGGATGCAACTTGACGGTAAACTCTTGGAGGGGTGCTACATAGGTACAGCAGCAGATGAGTCATGATATATATCTTTCCATAGATTCAGAAGTTTGAAGCAAGCATACTAACCATGACAATGCAATGATATAGTCCATGCACTTGTCAAATAAAACTTGATCAAACAATGGCCCATGCTGACATTCACGAACCAAATTATCCCAGAATGATTCTAGATTCTCTTTGAAGTTTTTAATTTCTTTCTTTTTGGAATTCTGATAATCTTCAACTTCTCCCTAAAGTGTCAAAAGGTAAAAAAGGAGAGGATAAATGTCCACATCTAACTCATAATTTGACTATTATATCGCAATAGAGGATGCCAAAGACTTGGTAATTATATATTATTAGCCTTAACACTACTGAAAAATAAGTAAATTAGAAAAAAAGAATGATAAACAGGAAATGAAAATAAAGGGAACAAGTTGTATACCCTTTTAGCGCAATTGACAAGAGCAATTACTACTTCATCAACATCAGTCTCATCCACGAGATCACTTTTATCGTAATACTTGGCTCCACATGCCTACAATTAAAACTTCACTTTGTTACTATCCGAAAAAGTTCATAAATCAATAAGGGTATTATGAGTGATGATGACAATAAAGTTTCCAAGTTCTTTTCCAAGTCTACCTTTTACCTTTTATTTGCATGTATGAAACTATGATGTCTAATGCTAGTGGTCCTTAATACTTTGAAACTGCTTGAGAATTTCATATTACCTCAAACAGCATTGTCAGGAGATCAACCATTGCAGGTTTCGGATCCTTTTCATAGCGCTCAACCCAAAATTTGACCGCATGAGGAATAAACTTGCCATTTCCTTTTATCAGCTCTACAAAATCACATAATAAAAATTAGCACCGGTCCAGTTACTGCACACCTAAATCTACCATGCCAAGTAAAACGAAATATCTAATTACAGACACACCGCATTTAAAAACTATTCACAAAAAAAAAAAAAACTAAGCACAGTTTCGCTAATAACAGTATCAAAAAAATTGTACAGATATCAATTGTATAAGTTAAAAATCTGAACCCTAGATATTTGAGCAGTGAGAAAAGTAGCAGAGAGTGTTCAGTTTACCAATTAGGGTTTGCTCAGAGGGTTTGTGCGCGACGCTTGAGGTTCCTTCCGAAGCGCGATTTCGCTTGGATTTGTTGCGTGCTTCGTCGAAATCGTCGGGCGAACTCTCTCGGTACGCGTTCTCGGTGGTCCTGTCGCGGTGCGGGGCGTCGCCGTCGTGCTCCTTGGGGAGGTGTTTGGGAGGTCTGCCCCTCTTCTGCTTAATTTGAAAGAAGCGAAACAAAAAATTAGGTCAAATCACTGCAGAATTGAGAAGAAAAGAGAAGATATAAGTATGAGAACCAATTGTGAGAATGGAAACTGACACGAGGTGGTCGATTGGAAGCTTCAGAGGGTGGAGCTGGAGCTGGATCTTCCATAAGCTAAATATGCTTCTTCAACACAGCGAATCAGCGATTTCACACTCGCCTCGTGAATAGAAGTAGCAGCAACTAGGAAGAGGAGTTCTGGCACTGAAAATAGTTAAGAATTCTCCCGCCAATTCACAACTATTTACCTTCCAAATCCACGCCCACGCAAAACCACATGCTGCGTAAAATCGAACCGAACCGAACGGAACAGTGTGTAGACACTGGTTCGATTCAACCCAAATTAAACTAGATAAAAATAATTGAGATTTTTTGGTGAATGATTTGATATTATTAGTTTGAATTTTGCACTTGTAAATTCAATAATTTCTTGAATACGTAAAACTTGAATCCATCCCACTTTAAAATAATAATAATTATTACTTCGTTTAATATTATAATTCTTATATTATTTATCCGTTTTTGTCTATTTATTAGTTTTTATTTTTATTTTATTAGATAATCCAATTTAAACTAAATCAAATTGATTCTTGCACTATCAATTCAAATTCAGTCAAATCATTTTAAGAAATAATAGAAAGATGTGATAAATCGATTAGGAATATTACTGAATCCAAATTTATTCCCAATTTCATTCGATCCTTCGTTGAAATGTGCGAAAAAATGTTTAAAACATGATTTTAAGCTAGTGGCCTATTAAATTTTTTAAAATTTTTATTTCAAAGTATATTTACGTGTTATTAATTTTTTTATATATATCCTAACTAGTTTTTTCTTGATAATTTAATTAAGTATATAATTGAAAAAATAATATACTGTCTTAAAATTTAAAATATAATAAATAAAAAAGTTATTAAGCGACACTTTCAAAGGAGTAGATGGAATTAGCAACTTTTGATTTGTGTCATTCATTTTTTTTTTAAATTGTCCATTTGTTCTTATTGAAAGCACATATGTGGTAACTCTAGCCAAATGAACCTATAAGGGATAGTATTAGACATTAAAATAACTTACTTTACTTCTCTCTACAAAGCATTTATAAAATATATATATTTTTAAAACAGTACATCTCATCTACAATTGAAATACACAAGTAAGAAAATTTTATAAAACAGTATTTGCTGATAAAAAAAGAAGTCAATTCGTGATTATATATAGCTAACAACTTTGTTAAAAAAGATAAAAAATAATTGCATGATATTTATGACTTGGAAAACAGTAAAACTTTGGTGTAAAGAGAATAATTTAAGACGTCATTTTATATTCATTATTAACTGTTTTAAAATTTGTATGGAAATAGCTATCAAGGTTAAACGGCTACCTATTTTGTTTTGGTAAATAAGCAAACATATGCAATTTCTTTGGTTTTGAACGTTAAAAAGGTGTTTTTTTAGGTGAGTCTCAAGCTTCCTTTGCTTATGCAGGTCCACTATGTGCGAGGATGGACAATGTGTGAGGATAGATTTTGTTTGATCCAACCAATTTCAAGAGACTGAAAAAAAAAATTAGAATATGATAAATGAATATAAAGGTGGTATGAAAGGGAAAAAAAAAAGGTGAGATGACATAAGTTAATAGGGGGCATATAAGTATTAAAAAATATTTTGAATTATTATATACATCTATAATTAATTATGGAGATTTATTATAACAATAATAAAAAATAATTAATAATAGGTAAAATTATATTATTTTTCATTTATTTTGTCTTTCACTAATTCAAAAAACTTCAATTTTCATACTTTTTCACTTTTATTTTCTTTCTCCCTTCCTTGTTTTCCTTCTTATAATCCAAACAAAACATAAATCTAAAAAAAATAAAATCCATAATTCTAAACTCTATTTCCTTTTACTAATTTCTAAATTTCTCACAAGAAATTTTAGAAGAAAAAAAAAATAAAATAGCTTTTTCTAAAATATAAATTAGTTTATATGTAATTTTTTTTAAAAAAACTATACACGATTTCTTTCATAAATTAGTCAATCCATAAATTATTTATCTTAAAGAAAGACATTTTATTATCTTTTCTTTTAAAAGTGCTTAAAAAAACCAACGTTATTTTTGAACGGATGCAGAACATATACAACCATCACATTCCAGAACCTTTGTCCTTGCTATAACAATCACGAAGACAATACTTAATCCTTGTCCTTACTAGAACTGGCGAGGTAACAGGACAAGGCCTTCTTCGTGCGTGACTAGAGACCTTCACGGAGCAAAATATTAACGAAGTTGTTCGTAGACAAGTTCGATCTCCACTGAACACCCAGTGTTGGTGAAAAGACATTGCAATAGCCTTGAACACAAACAGTTAAAAAACATTGTCTTCGTATTATATAATTTGAAACATTATCGCACTTAAAAATAGTGACTACTTATCACTAATTAATTTAAACATTAAAACAACTGAACCACATCAGCTCATTTTCAGTAAGACGAGAGATCCGAGATTTTCAGTGGCAATACTATGAAGAACCAATGTACAAATCTCCAACATAAACATTCTGCGAGTGCTATGGAGCGATATGCACCGTGTTGCTGCAAAGGACCCGAATGATAGAGTGCATAATTCTCTTGACACTATTCCAAATGAGCCCAGAGAACCTGCATAAAGCATCAAGCAGTGTTTGCCATAGACTCGATAAGGATCTGGTAACCTTCTGGCACAGAAGTCTGTGTCTGCACACATTCCGTCAATGCAGGAACATCAGCATTTAGGTCTAAAACCCTTGCCAGTACAAGAAGAAGATGAAAATCAGAAATTCGCTTCACAAATGGAAGACTTTTCGTCCTGTCCAGATGATTCTTCAAAGCCTTCCCATTTATCTGAGTATTCCGGTTCTCAACGGGAAATGTAGATGAAAGAGGACCCTGCATTTTGGGGACAATACACTGGTAAGTTACTGAAGGTTATAATTTACAGAGCAAACTACATGATTTTTATGCTTTGAAAAGAAAAGAAACATGTTTATGAAGACTGAAATTATAGTAACATATACTTGGTTCAAGAGACACCTATACAAAAAAAAGATTAGAGAACTTTTGTGTTCACATCTGTATAACATTGACAGTTTATTACTTCAAATAAAGAGAGAAAACAAAATATAGTCAATAATTTAGCAATCTGCAGCACATAAATTTGGCTACCCTGGTTAAAGAGACCGAGTGCTTGGCTGTCTACTTTAGAGCTTAAATTTTTTAACTAAATAGTATTGCTATAATTTTTTTAGCCTAAAAGATACTTTTTAAGTTAAACTTTTTGGGTAATGAGTTACTGGATCTTGAAGCTTAAACAAAAAAGGAAAAGAACGGTTAGAAGTCAAAAACTACTAAAACTAATTCCTTTAATAGCTCGTATGACCAACTGTTTTAGAAGCTCCTTCTTTTAAAAGTTCTTTTCCTTAAAAGGGTTGGTTTTATAAAAGCTCCTTTTCTTAAAATTATAGTCGGCCCATCTTCTCCCTTCAAGGAGAAAAATGACCAAAAACAAGTTGGGTAATCAAACGTTACCTGGTATCCCATACCTAACAAGCACAGGACAACTATTTAAAAAATAAAGCCTCCGAAGTAGCAATTGACAACTTAGAAAGATCATAGATCCTTCCATACTCTTTCAACATTTTATGTTATCTGAAATATGTATTATTTTGATGATCAAATCATCTTGGTAATACTATCACAACAAGTAGCAATTCCTAAGCTTTTGGGATAAAAAAAAAATTTGCCTGCTATGGATAACTATTGACTGTCATTTGAACATTTAAACTTCCTTTTTCTTCACATGGGAAGACTCCTTAAACCAAAATATCTACCTTATAAATCAAACATGTTCAGGGAATTAACCAGTTTGCAGGAAGAATGATACAGGTGGAAATATTTCTTGATTCCCCCTAAAGAGGTTAAAGACTAGAACAACTAAATGACATGTGTACATAAACACTATTTTACATTAAAGTAGCCCTTGTTGATCGAATTTGTGGTCAAAAAATACAGTGATTATCCGTTCATTACCGTGATACGCTGAAATCTATTATGTTCTGAAAATCTGTGGAAACTTCTAGTGCAAATATTAATCTTATACTCACAACAGTATACAATTAAAAAAATGAAAGTCCAGAAATAGGATTATTTCAAATTATCCATTACCGTGAAATCCATGCTCGTTGAAATTATTAAACTTGTTATATGTAGGAAAAGAAAATCCTGAATCGGCGTTCTTGATTTTACTACAGTCCATTCAAACTAATTAGACATAAAAGGGTGGAATTAGCTTTATGCCGAAACCGCTATTCTCCTCCTTTACTACCGTGAATTCATACCCTACACAGTTCAGCTGATCCATCCATGAAAAAAAAAAGAAAAAAGAGCCATACTCAACAATAGAACTGAGAAAGCCACCATTTGGTACCAGAAAATAAGGGTTCCTGCACCCAATTGTGGCAGCATCAACAGCACTTCTACAGTTTAAAGATTAAAACTTTATACACCTCATGAAATTTTTTTTGAAGTTTATCCTAATGCTTATGAGAAAAACAATTAATCTTTAACATATAGATAAAAAGAAAACAAATGATATAGACGGCGAATAACTCTTAGGGACTGAACTAAAATACAGCCTAGGGATAGAACAGAGCACAAGTACAACAGACGTGCACCATAATTCAGCAAACATGGTAATTTCTAATAGACAATCACAATCACATTGACATGGAGCAAGAAAAAGGAGAATATAACCAAGGAACCATACCTGATGATCTGCGATTTTGACGACGACCAAGAAGAAATCATTGTCAACTTCTTTGGTATCCTTAACCCCAACAACCACATCCTTCTTCATCTTAGACAACTTGGGATCATCGTCCTCCTTTATCTCAGTCTCAAACCACCCTTCCTTGAACAATCTCACGCACACATCACTAATCTGAAACGCTTCAAAATGCACATCCGCATTCATATCTTCATTCACCTCAAGCTTAACAACCGCAGTAACCCACTCTTTCAACCCACTCTCAGCATGGTACTCCGCAGCCTGAAGTACCTCCCTATTCGACAAAGTGTAATCCTTCTTGTCCTGGCTTATCGTCTGCGTGAAGATGAACCCTACTCTCCTCATCCCCAACCCCGCCGCTATAGCCTCCACGAGTTTCTCCTCTTCGGGGTCCCTGAAAAACACGAGATTCTCCTCCGAACCCTGCTGCGGCGGCTCGTAGATGAAGTCCACCTCGACCTTCCCCTCCTCGGAAACGGAGCCGTACATGAAGCCGCCGCGCTTGACGGCGAACGCGAGCATCTCGTTCACGTAGTGCTGGAACGCGTTAGCGCAATCGCGGTCGAAGGAGACGAGCTCGCAGTGCGGATTCTCTTGGCGCGTGACCCGCATCTGCTTAGCGATGAGGTCGTCCATGGTCATCTTGCGGCCGAAGGAGCCCGCGGGGTTGAAGGCGGGGCCCGCCACGTGGCGCTCGCCTTCGTAGGTCAAAAAGACGATGGAGCCGTGGCCGAGGTTAAGAGACGAAAGAGTGACGTCGGGGTTGGCCATATCGGTGAATCGATGGAGATCTTCGCGCGATTTCGCTAGTAGAAGGTTCTGGTTGGTGGAGAGGGTTTGGTTGTGAACCGGAATTCTCAATTGGGCTTCGATGATCCGCTTTAGCCCCGACACTGTGGTGGTGTGCGGGTTTTCGACGGTGACTCGCTCCAGGCCGTCGCGGCTTCGAAGTCTGAGCATCATGGTGGAGAATTGAGTGTTGTTTATGTTTGGGATTTGCGTAAGAATGTGGAATTAGGGTTATATAGAAGATAATTAGGAGTGGGAATTAGGAATAGAATGTGGAATGAGCGATGGCTTGTGGAAGTAGAAAAAATGCAGAGAAGAAAAGAGGTTCGAGGTTGAAGAATGACAGTGACAGACAGTAAGAAGGAGAAGGTTGTGCCCTTTGATGTGAGGAGATTACCTTATATATTGGGCCTTGTATTTCTCTGTACCTTAGTCTAGATCTCCCATATTCATATTATTTCAATCAAATATCTTTTCATAAATCTTATATCTTTTTAAATGTTATTTAAATGCAATATAAACTTCTGAATTACTTGTTTTCGGAAATATCTTAGAAAAAAATATTTCTAAAATAGTTAAAAACTAATTCCAGATTAAGCGATAACATCTGGATTCTTAGTTACGAAATCGGTTTTTTTCTGTTAATATAACTTAAGTTTAAATAATACAAATTTATCATATTTTTTATTAAATTAAACGTAATATTAAAAATATTTTTTCCTATTTTTTATTGTATTTTACTGTACAATGAATAAGTATTTATAACAATATTAGAGTGGAAAAAAAATATCAAATTGAAAATAGTTAAAAGAATCTTTAACGATGATATAAAATAATACTGACTTAAACATGTAACAAATTAAGTATGTCTTAACTACTATCTTAACCCTGGAAATTTTTCTTTTATAATTTTTTTAAGGTCACTGATTTTTTCGTTGTCAGTTATTAATATCTTTAAACTAACTTGGAAAAAACTTAAAATACATAATATATAATCGTTAACGTGAACAAAAATAATTGAAAAAGTTGAATTCTTTTTTTCAAAATTCGTATTTCTTATGTCGTTGTGCTAAAAAATTTGTGAAACAAGTAAACATAACAATCAACGAATGAGACAAGTTAATTTATAAGAATACGAGGAAAATTAAATGTTGATATAAAGTTTTAATGTTTTATTACTATTTTATTTTCAATCTTGTAAGCAGAAAAGTTTTAATCTATTTTATTTTATTAAATATATTGTTTTATTTTTATATATGAAATATATTACTAAACATTGTTTTTGCACAAACACTTAATATGATTTTATGATTCCAATATTTTTGAAAAGATAAATTAAAATCTAAAAATTTGTCTAGTTTGAGTTTTTATTTGTAAGATTAGCATAAATTACACTTTAAATAAAAAAAAAACTTAAAAGAAGAATAAAATATTGATAATATAGAGAAAATTCCACTCTCCACCTCAATATCTATAGTTTTTCTTCTTTTTTTTTTCTTCTTACATTCTTTATCATTCTCCTCGTTTTAAATAATCTACAAATTTCTTATTCTTCCTACAAAACTTTCATGCCTCAAGCAAGAACATAACATCATTTAAATAATACAAAACATTATTTTTTTATTGACACTAATGGAACACGCATGTGTCCACTTTTTTTTATGATAATAAAAATAAAAAATAGCTTTTATTATAATTATTAAAAAAATTATTAAATTTATAAGAAAATACGCTTATAACAAATAATTATAAAACAAATAATTTATATAATTTTATTATAGGTATTTTTTTCATCGTAAACAATTAATTGATTTAAAAATAATTACAAAACATAAAGGATAAAATACTAAGTAAATTATATTGATAAGGATAAAATTGGTAACCAAATATAAAAAGGTTATAAAGTGATTATAGAGAGAAATCATCTTTATTATGATTATTAGTAAAGATTAAAATTCATATCTTCACATTTGAATATTCTGTATAATTTTTTTCTTTTAATCAAATTATAGTTTCACATAATAACAGTTTAAAAAATGATAGATAGTTAATCTTTTGAAAACATTTTATCACAATTTTAACTGTGTGACTATGTGAATGAATAATATTCGTTAGAAAAAAAAAAAAACAACTATTGTAAAGATTTTATACCGGAAAACAATTGGACATTGATTATTAGTTGAGAATATCTTAATAAAAACTGATAATATAAAAACTAATTCAACCAAGCAATTAAGTAATCATTATACATGAAATCAATTCGATTTTGACTACTAGTTGAGAATATATTAAATAAAAAATATAACTTTAAAAATAATTCAATTAAAACATATAACTAATTTTGTCCCATATTTATAATACTATTAGCCTAATAACCCGTATACTCTACGAATGTTAACTTTATAATTCATATTATTTTTTTTGTATATTTCGAAGTTTCAATTTTACAAAGTATATGCTAGTATGTATAGATATAAATATTTATATATCAACAATGATTATTAATATTCTAAAAGAAAATAAGGATAAATATGAAAATATAATACATAATAGTTATTAATATAAATATCTATTTAAGCATTTTTAAATTATCATAAGTGTATTATTTTTTTTAAAAATATTTGAGTCAGTTATATTTATATTTAAGATTTCCTGTTGATTATTCATAATAATCTTCAAATTTTGATCTCCACCTATATAACTCGATAACACACAGGTTTGTTATTTTATACTTGCCCTTTTGAAATTATAACAATTCAATCCAAGGTATATATATATCACTTGTTATATAAAGAATCACTCACTTTATCACTTAGTTCTCGTACTCATATACTTATTCTCTCGTACACTTTGTATCTTCTGGATGTGTACTTCTTACCAAATCTCCAAACAACTTCAATTTCGATATTCAAGTACTCAGATTCAAGTATTCAGACTCCGAGCAACTCGGTTCCAATCCATTTCGTTCAAACACATGAGAACAATAAATGCCAGAATTTCCTCACTCATTATATAGTCTGTTGACATCATACACAACCTTAAATGCCATATGAGTCATGCTGAGTTTATGGGATCCAAAGGGGAACAAACTTAAAAATCTCTCAAGCCATACACTATATATGAAGTCAATAAAGACAAGTTTGTAATATTAATTTAACACAACCTTTATTTCTCAATTTTGAAGGTTTCTCACAAAGCAAATTTAACTCAATGATTTCATACAAAAAAAAAAAAAAAAAAAAAATAAAATAACAAAAGCACAACCAATGAAAACAAGGAACAACTCATATTTAGTATATTCCAAAAGACC
>Ga0099824_1003275_pt1 | contig 23665 bp, 16 predicted proteins | sample SiratrowhiteBW_FD_76837 | JGI IMG/M metagenome (GOLD analysis project Ga0099824, IMG submission 76837) | Root nodule microbial communities of legume samples collected from California, USA - Siratro white BW | ecosystem: Host-associated > Plants > Roots > Nodule | place: USA: California...
AAAAAAAAAAAAAAAAAAATATTAATAAAAAAAATTATAATAAAAAAAAAAAAAAAAAAAAAAAAAATTTTTTTTTTTTTTTTTTTTTTTTTTTTTTTTTTTTATATGCGACAAAAATGGTGGTGGGATGCAGTAAGGGAGAAACAGATGAAGCAATTAAATCATTTCAGCCATTTGTAAAGGCGCATGTTAAAAATGGGGTGCAGGAAGTAATTGCATATAGGTTGGGTTTATAATTTCAATACCATGGCCCAAGACCGAATCTAATAAGTAATGGATAGATTGAATTAAGTTAAATTTAACACAAATAGTCAAAATATTTAATCCATGGTTTTGAATTCGGTGGAATCAATTTTTTTTAGAATTATACCTATAATTAAAATTATGCTTATATTTTGCAACCTTTATAATGGTATATTTTTTATATAAGGAATTATAAATATGTAAAATGAATTTATATATTTTATTAAACCTACTTTATACTAACACATGATTTATATAGGTTTAATTACGTTTTAAATATATGATATTTAGGACATTTTAGTTTTGGTCATTCAAATTTAATTTTTTTAATTTTTTAAAATCAAAATAATATGATTTTAGTTTTCAAATAGAAAACTTAAATGACTAAAAATATTATCAAATCTTAAATAATAAGCCATAAATTTCAAACTTAAAATCGAATTCCTTAATTTAATAAACTTATTATATTCTATTGAATGTAATATTTATTCAGTCACTAATATCGTATTTTTTTTTTTAATTTTGAAGAAAATTAAATTTAGGAGATCAAAACTAAACTTATTCCAACTTTCTTTGACTAAAAATATTATTAAATCATTATATTATTTCTAGAAAGAAAAAAGAAAGAAAAGCTAGGCAGAAGTGGAAACAATCATGTTATTTCTGGGACATGATAAAACCAACGACAAAGTACTCTGAAAAAGCGTTTCCCACTATTCTCACCAACCCCACTAAGGTGACTCCGTGTGTGAATGTAGCACTTCTTCTGAGATCAGTGTGATTTCTCTCAAACAGCTTCATTGCATATAAAATATGAAAACACAATGAAGATAGTGCATCTGGGAAGAAACATCACCTTCCAATGCTTAAGCTTTTTGATTCGTCTCTGAGGCTCTGTGCGGTTCCTTTATCTGTGGCAACCATATGGATTACTGTCACTAACCAGCAGGACAACAGCAGCTATGGAATGCTGAAATATTACAAACTCTCTGCTCTCAAGTGAGAACCATATTTACTCTCCACTTTCTAGGCACTGATTCTCATGAGTTTTTTCTTCTGCAGATTAAAACACTTAATTTACAATTTTTGTTGACAGGTATATGGTTTTAGTCAGTGCCCTCTGTGCATGTTATGCTCTTGTTGCTGCTGCTTGCTCATGGGTCAGATCCTGTGCATCCAAAGCTTGGATTTTCTTTGTCTCTGATCAGGTTTGGTACTTTTGTTTTCTACTCTTAATTCCATTCACTAGAAACTTAAGGAAACAAGCATTGAATTAAGGGACCCCAACCTCAGCCTATTTCTCAGTTTCAGTTTAATTCTTAATTTAATCTCTCTAGCTCATAATTTAAGGAACATTCACAAGTTATTTTTTTGCACAGTGCTCATAATTCTTATGTAATTATATAGTTAAAAGAGATTTATTTTAGATTTTATATAAATACAGCTTTGAACTCATTTTAGTTCTACATATCAATTTTTTAATCTATTCCTTTTCCAACGATTTTAGATAAAACCACTTTTTAATAAAACCTAAAACTTCATTAAAAAAAGTAATACTGATTAAACTACGTCAATTTCAGTTAAAAGACTTCTAAAAAAAGTAAAACGAATTTGTTATCACAAAATTTACTCTTATACAAATAAATCAATTAAAATGTATTTTTTATTATCCAACATTTAATAATTAAATGAATAAATAATCAGTTGTCTACTCTGGAAAAGGAAAAATAACTGATTATTTTATTTTAAAGAAAGAAAATATAACTAATGAATTATTTATTGAGTTTTTTAATTGAAAAATATAGTGAAATATCAATTATTATCATTTGGGTATATATACTAAGCCAACTATATTTAGCAAGAACTTACTTCGTCGTGGTAAATTAGTTAAATTTTGGCGGATATTAGTATGAAAATATTTTACATTTATACGCAAAACTAATGGTCGCCCCTTTTTCTTATATATTGTCACTTTTTTTATGATGGTAAAATTGATATTATTCAAGCATTTCACCTTAAGGACATGGAGAAAAAACTATGATAATGACTTGTGACTTCTTTCTATAATTTGTTTTTCTAAGATAGAAAAATATATATTGTATGGGGCATTCTATTAAGGTATCTACAATTGATCGTTCTCACAGATTGTGGCATATTTAACGATCACATCAGTTGCTGCAGTAACTGAGATCTATTATCTGGCTTACAATGGTGCAAAGGAAGATTCTTGGAGCGAAGCCTGCAGTTCCTATGGCAGGTTTTGCGGCAAAGTGAAGCTGGCTTTGATACTACATGCCATCACATTTTGCTGCTTCTTTGTTTTATCTGTCATTTCAGCTTTTAGAGCGTTTAGTGTCTTTGATCCTCCTTATGTCAATTCTCAAGAGGAGCAGGGAGATTAATTGATTAATTACGATCATACTAAGATCTCAAATATTACAATGTATGGAAAAAAATGTGTACCACTAATATTAACTTTTGCTTCTTTAACCTAAATATTAATGCTATAATTAATTTTGGTATCTCTTTTGTTTGAAGTATTAGTTTTGCGGTTATGAAAACAAAGAAAAGAACAGGGGATAGGCCTTATCTTAAACATATACGTGGGTTTAATAGACGCAAGGCTCTAAACTATTTTAATTTTTAATTAGGTTGTTAAATTAGAAAAAAAATACCCTTTTATATAATTTATTATGATTTTTTACATAAATTTTGGAACCGACTTGAAAAATAATAATGTAAAAAAGACATCAAATTTTTGACCAGTTTAGAATTAATTTTTATAATTTAAGAAATTTGACGTAAAAATTTTTTTGTTTTTAAATTAGTTGTTATAAAAAACGATTTAAAAAACTAAATTTATAAATCAATTTTCATGAAAAAGAATGTCTTACGTTAGTTAGTATACGTCAGTATGATGAGATCTTTTCATATTCTCATAATTTTTTAAATTTTTATGGGTTAATAGGAGTATAACCAAGAGTCTATACAAGAATTACTACAAAACGCAAGGTTAACATAAAATAAACAAATACAGAAGTCCAGACCCTAAAAGAATTGAAGGAACATCTTAAAAAGGTTGGTCTATAAATTAAGTCTCAATTATGGAAAAACATGTAAAAATTATCTTTGTTTTAGTCCATTGTATCTAATCTCATGTTTGGAATAAGGAATAGCTCGACCTAGCAAGGAATAAGTGTTGGCACATGCAATCCTTGGTTTAGTTTTCAAGTCCATTCTTGTATTAAGGGAAAGCAAGCTCCCGACTTATTCCCCTGTATATAAGTACATCTAAATGAGTTTGTAAATCACAACATGGTAATAAAAGAGGCAAATTTTCCATTATGGTGCAATTTTGTTTGGAAATTTTAATTTTGTTTGGAAATTCCTAGAATGAGTAAATTTTTTTTAATTATCACCGTGGATAAATTGTGTCATATCATAGCGATATCATAACGAAGAAATCGTGTCATTGTTTTGTTTAGCAGTCAGTGAAATCGTACCAACATGGCACGATTTTATGGGTTAATTAAAATTGAGTTGATGTGACACGATTTCAGGGTACTTTTTTTGAGCTGAAATCGTGCCACCTCAGTACAATTTCAATTCTGAAAAAGTACCCTAAAATCGTGCTACATCAACACGATTTCAGTTCAAATAAATTACACTGAAATCGTGTCACCTCGACATGATTTCAGTACATTTATAATTACCCCGAATATTTGTGATTGGTGTACATAAATGAAGTAGTGTGGAGTTTATATAAACTCGAGGAAGCCTTAATAAAATGAAAAAGGGTTATTTTTGTATTATTGGAAGAGTCTCATATATAAATATAACTATACTTTTAAACTAATATTTAATTATTTGAAAAGAGTTTTTTATTTCCTTCTATCAATACCTCGTAAATTTATGGAAATTGATAGAAATTTAGAGTGATGGGTATGGTTAAAGTTATTAGAATATTTAAAAATAAAAATGATTATTCACAAACTAATCCATGAAATGATAGACAAATTAAAAACTGTAAATGCTTCTTCATAGAATAAAATTAATTTATACATGAATTAAGTAATAAAAATAGTAATTATTAAAAAGAATACTGTGGGGAGAATCCGAGGGGGAAAACCAGTGAGATCTCACAAGAATAAGAACTGAGCCAACATATAAAGAAATGACACCACCTTCAACCCAAAACCTTAAGGCATTAGGTTTGCGGGTCTTCTTTCTTGTATGTTGCTCAACTTTCTCATTCCTACCGAATGTGGGACTTAGACTCACACTTGAATACCTAACAAGTACAATATAAAAGTTCATTAATATGATTACAAAATATAATAAATTATTTATGTGACGACGTGCCACAATGAGGTCTTTTTCTTTGCCTCCTAGGTCTGGTATGGTGTGATGGAGGTGGTATTGGATGAGGGTCATCATCTTCATCATCATCATCATTATCATTATCTTCATCGTCATCATCATCGTCATCATCGTTTTGTGGCTCGGGTACAGGCATTTTGGGTCGATAGTATTGTGAAGATGATGATGGATGGAATGCAGATGGTGGAGTGAATGACGACGTTCCAAATATATTTGACGGAGGTGAAAAACCAAGCATTTGAGATGGAAACATGTTAAATGTAGATGGAACCTGGTTCAAGAGAGATTGGTATGACATCTGTGGATGATGGTCCATGTATGTGGATGGTGGAGGTGGAGGAACACCATAGTGACTTGGTTGACCAAATGTGTAAGGAGGAAACTGTGAATGGAAAGAAGAAGACCCAACATGTTAATATGGAGGTTGATGCTGGGCTTCTTGAGGCATGTCATACTATAATGGAAAGAAATTAGTCAAGTGAAAGAACACAATGAAAAGAAAAGGTGTGTGAACTTACATTGTCGGCGGGTGCACGTTGTGGAGGCGTAAGGTATCGGATAGCGTGGCTAATATACCATTGCATGTCTGACGTGCTATCACGCAAATGGCCATTACCATTAAAGTGGACTCCTTGAATTAGTCTATTGTGTCGATCGTTCCACATCGCTATGCAATTTTGATGGTATTGTGGCCAATACCGGTCAGTTTTGCCCCTCATATCTTGTTTGTGCACCTCATCTAAATTTACTGGGTCAACTAGAATGGGTTGACAAAAGCCAAATTGTCGCATGACCCTATCAGCTTGCTAGAATTCAACAGTGGCGAAGCATATGAGAGGCACCACTGCACGACTTACAAGAGACACGTCACTAACAAAGAGGGGAGTAACATCAAGCTTACTATATGGAGTCCAAAGGAACTACAAAGAAAATATTACATAAATTAGTTTAGAATTTTGGATAATATTATACGTAGCCCATAAATGTCAAGAAAATACCTCATGTGGTTGTAAGTCGTCCAGAGTTCGCCTGAGAATAGCCACAGTATTGCTTGGTGCGTGCTGTCTTTGCAATGTTGCTCGTGACCACCTTTAAAATATAAACACAATTTTCAAGGTTTAGGGTTACAACAAGAAAGAAAACAAGGTTGAGGTCAATTCAGTATGTTACCTTTTAGCAAGTGGATAACCAACCCCAACGTCAATTTCTTTTGTGGATAAGGGAGGAAATGATGGGGATAAACATTTAATGCGGTCCCAAGCCTAACACTGAAGCAGAAGCATACATCTACCAATTTTTTCTTGGTTGTAGTCAACCCTGTGGTCTAGAGCACAGTATAGAGATGCCAGAACAGTTGAACCCCAACTAAAATTTGAGGCATTGTTTAGATAAACCAATAACAACAAATACATTAAATGCACTCTACTGGCTAATACAAGAGTTGTATTTTGGTATATTCAATTAAATCATACAATTAAGTATTAAGCATGATTTAAATTACATATTTGAAACAATTATTAAAATAAAGTATCACACAGTAATTAAAATTGTAAGTTAATACAATCATAAAATTAATGTAACTACATAAAATTATTAAAATAGAAGATATAATTAGGATTTCATTCGGTACGTATTACATTGTCTAACACAATAATTGAGTAGCTATTAAAAATAAAATAAACAATAATAAAGCATATTATGTACTATTTAAAGAATATTATCGCATGGGAAAACGACAAATACATTGAAAGAAATTTCTTAATGCAATGCACACTGTGAAGACTTTGTCACACTTGTTCAAAGATAAACTCCGCATGCGTACCAAGAGTTACAGTTCCAATATGCACCTACCAAGTTCACTACATAAATCCTACATAAATGTTCATACCATTCGTAACCAAAAGTTACAGTTTCAATATACACCTATCAAATTCACTACATAAATGTTCATACCATTCTTAACCAAAAGTTACAATTCCAATATGCACCTACCAAATTCACTACATAAATGCTACATAAATGTTCATACCATTCTTAACCAAAAGTTACAGTTCCAAAATACACCTACCAAATTCACTACATAAATGCTACATAAATGTTCATACCATTCTTAAATATTTACCACAACATCCAAAAGTTACAATTCCAATGGACATACCACTCTATACCTCTCTAAATAAAGATCACGTATAAATGTGGCTAGTTTAAATCTGAAACAATTTAGCAAAGTTCACGTATATTTGAAAACCCAACCAAGTTTGTTGGAGTGACAATAATAAAGAATATTAAATTAAGAAAATGTCACTTAATTTTGTTATAGAAGAGAGAGCCATAAACATCTTAGTTTAAATTTGGAAGAATTGAAAGTTCACCTGTATTTCAAAAATCAATCAAGTTCACCTTAGACAATCTGTGTTTGAAGTAGGTATCTCTGTAGAAACGTTTGCTCATAACGTTCACTCACTATGAACTGTGATTGAGGTGATGAGTTATATCTCTATAACAATGTTCACTCAGTGCAAAATCAAAGTAACAAAAGCACGGCTATGGAGATTCGTTTGTCCAAAGAAGGGATGAACGAAGGTGAGAAGACACGAGTTTATAAAGCCGAAAAACCCTAAAGCAGGGTTTCTATTCACTAGACATGCTTCTGAACTGGGCACGCATCACGCATCTATTCACTGGACACGCTTTTAAACTGGGCACGCATCACGCATCTATATTGGGTACCTTCTACATTCTTATACCATGCCACATGCATTATTCAATGCAAGGTAAAAGCATTCAGTAAAAGCATTTAAACCTGTGAAGAATTATTGTGTTGAACGAATTGAAGATTCCTGCAGAATTAGAACCAAAGAGATATCGTTGCATGCTCCCACGATGTCTGTGTAAGAGAAATCGTGCCACATCAACACGATTTTAAAAAATCATGCTGATATGGCACGATTTCTATTACACATACATCGTGGGAGCATGCCACGATAGCTCTTTGGTTCTGGTTCTCCTTGCCTTTCATGCATGCTAGGGTGTTTTCAGTGTTCAAACAATATGCATGCGTGAAAGAAAAATTGGTGCATAATGAGTAAATTGCTGCAGACCTATACACAATTAATATTCTTCCCTACAACAATTTTGTAATGTAACATTCAACATCCATAAATCAAACTATTTTAAAAATTTTCAAATCCAAAAGTACTGTGTTATGCATTTAAAATAGTTCAAACATTGCATAATATGTGACTTAAATTTCACAATCCAAACCCTCTTCTAGCCCTCTGTTCACAATAAACAATTTCTTTGATCTTCACTAAGACATAAATCCATATCCTCTTCTACTCGTATGTTCACAACAAGAAATTTCTTTCATCTTTGCTAAGACATAAATCCATATCCTCTTCTACTCGTATGTTCACAACAAGAAATTTCTTTCATCTTCGCTAAGACATAAATCCATATCCTCTTCTACTTGTCTGTTCAAAACAAAAAAATTTCTTTCATCTTCACCGAGACATAAATCCTTTTTACCATGGATTAACGGAATGCTGGAAGCAGTTCCTATATAACTTCGGATGAACCATTCATTCCGGATATCGTTGATGATATCTCAGATGACGATGACTATGAGGAACTATTGTCAGATGAACCATCTCTACCCAATTGTTCTTCACAACAACATCATTCTTTCAGTCGAGCAACACAAAATATTCAATTTGATATGGAAGAACGCATGTATTTTCAAAGTAAAGAGGCTACCGTCAGTACAATCAAATAATATCATATTAACCAAGGATTTAAGTTTGTGGTCATAGAGTCAAAGATAGACAGATACGTGGTACAATGCAGTAATTATGGCAATGATTGCCATTGGCGACTTAGAGCATCTTTCAACAAAGTTTGCCAATGGGAAATAAAAAGATAGAAGCACCTCACACGTGCTTGTCAACTACTCTTTAACAAGATCACATTAATTTTTACTATTCTGAAATTGCTGCCATTATCATAAATTCAGTGAAATCCAACCCCTCAATACCGATAAAGAGTTTAGTGGCTGAAATAAAAAACCAATACGATTATTCTGTCTCCTATAAAAAAGCTTGGATTGCAAAACAAAAGACACTTGCGATGGAATTTGGTGATTGAGAGGACTCATATAACCATCTGTGCATATGGTTACAAGTTGTCCAAGAAGCTATTTTGGGGACAATTGTACAATGTGCAGGACGTCCGAACATTGTTGATGATGTTGAAGACCACTCCAGTTACATCTTCGAGCGCGTCTTTTGGTCTTTTAAACCTTGCATTGAAGGCTTCAAGTACTACAAGCCTATTGTGCAAGTCAATGGAACATTTTTGACTGGAAAATATCACGAAACATTATTAACCACCATTAGTCAAGATGGAAACCGAAACAGTTTTCCTCTAGCTTTCACCATTGTTGAAGGGGAGACAAAGGAAGCACTGATCTGGTTTTTCCAATTACTGCACGAGCACGTCACACCTTAAGACAATCTTTGCCTCATAATTGACAGAGGAAGAGCAATCTTGTTTGCATTGCAATCGGAAGAAGTTGGATGGGAAGGAGATAGGTTGTCCTCAGTCTATTGCATCAGACATATTGCATCCAACTTCAACAAAAGATTCAAGAATGCTGAGTTAAAACGCAATTAATTAACAAGGGCACTTTTTTTTTTCTCATTACTGTCATTATGTCTGTTGAATATATACACATAATTCTGTGTGTCACAACTGTTTTTTACATTGCCACAACTTACGAGATGAAACAACCAACCCTTATAGCCAAATTATCTGCCATGTGTTTAGAATTCCAGCAAGCAGTGTCTTGGATAGATCAAATATCGCTGGAAAAGTGGACTCAAGCATATGACGGGGGTAAAAGGTTTGGGCACATGACAACAAATCTAGCGGAATGCATTAACTCGGTTCTAAAGGGTGCATGATCGCTTCCTATATGTGTTATTGTCAAGACTACATTTGAACGAGCAAAAGACTGGTTTGTTGAACGAGGCACAAAAGCGGAGTGCATGTTACGAGCAGGTCACCTATATCCGAAAGACATTATTACACAACTATGCAAAAATGAACAACAATCAGCTATGTGCATTGTGCAACGCTATGACAGACAGACTCATAGTTTGAAGTCCAAAAATTACCCACTCCCCAACTTCATTGCCGACCTATGTCATACAAAGTCAAATTAAATGAATACTGGTGTGATTGCAGACAGTTTCAAGCCCTGAAGTTGCCTTGGCCACATGTCATAGTTGTTTGTTGGTTTTCTCATCTACAGTTAACCACATTCGTTTCTCCCGTTTACAACCTCAACAACATTTTAAAGGCCTATGAAATTCAATTCAATCCAGTTCAAAACCAAGAAAATTGGTCTCCTTACACAGGTCTAAATATGATACCTGACCCACATGAGAAGAAGCAAAGCTAGAAGACCAACTACAAACCGTATCCATAATGAAATGGATGACCCAATTCCCAATAGGCCTAAGAAATGTTCATATTGTAGAAATGTTCATATTGTAGAAATGAATGTCACAATAGAATAAATTGTCGCTATAGACAGTAATCTTTCAATGTAACCTATGTTTTTAGTTTAATGAAAAATGACACATTTAACTTTTTAATTTATTTATGCTTTTAGTTTAATGAAAAATAACACATTTAACTTTTAATTTATTTGTCATCAATTTGAAAAATTCCACACTACATCACTTATGTACACTAATCACAAATATTCTAAATGTACTGAAATCGTGCTGAGGTGGCACAATTTCAGTGTAATTTATTTAAACTGACATCGTTCTTAATTTCAGGGTACTTTTTCTAAACTGAAATTGTGCTGAGGTGACACATCAGTGATTGTTAAACAAAATCGTCCTGCTGTGGCATGATTTCTTCGTTATGGTATCACTATGACATGACATGATTTACCCACGGTGGTAATTACATTTTTTTTTACCCATTCTAGGAATTTCCAAACAAAATTGTACCAAAATGGGAAATTTACCGCAATAAGGATACTAAGAGTAATATTCTTTGAGAAGAGGTGAATTTGTCTCTTTCTTTAGGGAGCTTTCTCTGTTAGTTTTTGAAAATCAAGTAGTATTATTTCCTTCTTTCTTATATTGAATGTTGTTTAAGGATTTCCATTGTTAAGGTTGACTTAGTAAATTATTGTATAGGGCTTTTTAAACCATTTAATTGTGTTAAATTATCTAGTGTTTGATATGTAACTTATATCATATGTGGTAGATGGTCTCAATAATCTGTCTACTAAGATTTTGACTATTTGGTGAAATCTTTTAAGTGACTTTCCAATTTAGTAATTAGAAGCATTGTTCACATATCTTTCACATTAGTCTAAATGTGCTTTGTGCACTAAAGAAAAATCATATTTAATGACAACATAGTATGACGGTTCTAATCCACATGTAATAGTAAGTCACACGGTTGAAAAATTATAAAGATGAAGAGATTTACTAACCTAAAACCCTAAATTTAACTAACATAATATATTATTACATGATGTTAACCCATCATAATAAGTCTCACAATGACATATATGTGAATATGAATCAAACTTACTATGTGGGTTCCAAAATTTTGACTGACATAGAAAGTCTTTTAGAGGTAAAAGGAGAGCTTTTATGTTTGTAGTCGCGCTCCTTTCTCCTTCTTCTCAACTTCTCCTTCTTTGTGACATAGTGTGCTTGTCCTCTATAACACATTGTGCTCTTTCTCTTTCCTTCACTAGGACATAATGTCAACCTTAGGTGCTCATTTTCTTCCAACACAAACATTATTTTTGTCCAATTCACTTTCATCTTCATTTCCCAACAAGTACACCTTCATTTCATTTTCCAACATGTATGCCTTCATTTTTGTTTAAATTCATCATTAAATTTTGTACTCAAAATATATTTGAATATGCCTGTGGATGAATGAGACTCCCTAAATAGCACCCTAGATTGATATAACCTATTATTTCAGTTTGTTAGGTTAGAGCATCTTTTTTAGCTTGGTTGTGTACCTATGTATCAACTTACCATTTGGGTTAGGTTAGAGGTGGGGAGAGGGGAATTAAGGAGTCATTTTGGGCTAGATCAATCATGAAATATAGATTTTTCTTGTGTTTAGAAATCCAACTTCTTAGTGTACATGGTTGTTAAGGCAAAAGTCCAACATCCCAAAGTTTTAATTAGTGCTTATAAACAATTAAGTATAAAACATGACCATACTTAATCTATAAGATGATCATTTTATGAAAACAGATAATGTAAGATGCATCAAAATGAAACAATCTCTTTAAAGCTTGTCAAATGTAATTCGGACATGTACAGAAGTTGAAGTTGCTCAATGGCTATTAAGGACCTCTTAATAGCTACTTTCTTCCAAAGCGTACATAAAGCCTTTAATCTAAAACAAAAAGGAGTACTATGAGGAGATATCATGCCAAAATGCTACTCATCTCAAGAGCAATCCTCTAACTCAAGAGTTTATCTCGCTTTTATCTATGACGATACTACAACCGACATAGAAAGTTTATTTTAATCGTCATTAAAAGTATCTGCTATATTAGTGACGTATGTTAGTTATTATAATATTGTTGTATAAATAGGACCTTTGTATCATCAATTAAGACTAACATTTGAGTTGTACTTGAGTCATAGTTTATAATGTGAGAAACTGTGAAGTTGTAATACCATATTATAATGAATTCTTTCATGGAATGAAATATTCATCTTAAAGAAAGCCTCAAACCTCAAGTAATAATGAAGATTGAAGATAAATATGTTGTAGATTTTGTATAGAGTATTGGCTTTTTGTGTAATTGTTGTTTGAGCCTTTCACACAAAGGTATGCACAAGATCAACACAAAGTCATTTTAAAATGAGCTAAAATGTATTTTGAAAAGAGAAAAATTATTTTAAAATATTTTAAGAACAATATAATCAATTAAATTTGTTATTAATCGATTAAACTATTGTTGATAAGGTTCATAAGGGGATAATCGATTCCCTATTGGTAATTGATTAACATAGAAAGTTGGGAAATTTGATCTCAATACTTTAATTGATTAAAAGTTTTCTTAATGAACTAAAACAAAAAAAAAATTCAACTAATTGTCAAAGGATAATAGATTAAACACTTATATAATTGATTAAAAATGTGAGTCTCAATTTAATTTTTGATTTCAAAACTCTATGAATAAAATACATGGCTTAACAATTTCAATGAATACCTTTACAATTAAAAAGCAATATTGATGGAGTTTTTCAAAGCTTTTCTTTCACACTTTTGTGCTTTAAATAAGATTTTAATATCAAGGTTATGCAATTGTTGATTCTTGTGTGGCTTCTATTATGGAATTGTGGTAATATTTTTATGTGCTTTTCTTAGTTGTTATAACTGCATTATTCTAATGGTTTTTTCTTGGAGATCGGGAGTATATTAGTCATATATTCTCTTTGGTTGTAGGACTTGATAGGGCTAATATCCTTTTGGTGTCGAGGTTTGTTATCCTCTTGAAATTGTTCAGGAGTTGATTCTTTGTAATAATTTTGAGAAGTTAATTTAACCAACAATTCTAAGGTTGAATTATTGAGACTGCATATAGGATATTGTTGATCTAAACCAATACAAAATCGTTGTTGGAATCTTATCTTCCTTATCTTCTTTTAATTCTATTGCAATCCATTCTTGTATTAATCTTGCTTCCATTATAATTACTTTTAGTTTTGCATTCTTAACTAATTTTTAAAAAAACTTAAAGAAGGAGAGATTTTTCATAAAAAGATTTGAAAATAATTCACCTCCCTCTTGGTTTAATGAAGCCATTATTTCTATGATAATAATTGGTAAGAGTTCCTCAAAACAAAGATCTTGAGATTTTATAAAATGGCTTTGCTAAATATTTTTTCTGAAGAGGCTGAAAAAGGAACACCCTTGTTTGTGGAGAAAACTTTTTTAATAGGAAAACTAGAATGAAATTATTTGCGAAATCTATGGTCGTAAGGATTGGAATTTTATTGTAACTAACAAAGTGCAAGTTGAGCAAGTTGTAGATTTTTGGTCTGAAAACAAAGCACATTCTGAAGCAAGGGTAAAACATGTCATTCTTTCTATTGTAACTATGGATATTTGATGAAAATATTTTCTTGCAAAAATGATACACCAATGACAACAAATTGTTACTTAAATGCAAATGGAGGAGGTAAATCAATCGATCAAACTATGTAAAGGAGAATGATTGGATCCTTACTCTTTATCTCATTGCAAGTGGAGCAAATATTATACAATATGTGTGCGTTTGTGCTAGGTTTCAATCAAATTCCAAAGAATCACATTTATCTATAATAAAAAAGAATTTTGACATATATAAAAGGAACCATCCATTTCGGATTTTGGTACCCTAGAAGAGCTTCACTAGGTCTTCTAGGTCTTTAACTCAAAATTTGGTAGTTGCAAAATAAATAGGAAAAACATCAATTGCACATTGCATTTGTTAGGATGGTCTTAATCTCATGGCATTCTAAGAGATAAGCTTGTGTAGATTTATCTACTACGGAAGCCAAATATATAACTGTTGTGCCTAAACACTTTGGATGAAATAACAACTAGAAGATTATGAAATCTTTCTTGATACTTAGATGTGATAGTACTAGTGCAATAAATCTCACTAAAAATTCAATTTTGCATTCTATAAGTAAACATATTGAGATTAGATATGATTTTATAAGAGATCACATGATAAAAGTTGATTGCATAATAGTGCATGTCAATAGAAATAATCAATTATCTATTATATTCACCAAACATTTGCCTAGCGATAGACTTTAGGAAATCATTAGATGTTTATGAATTACCGATGAAACTTCAGTTAATTAATTTGATATATGGGATTGTATGCTTACACATTTGCATAGTCTGGTTTAATTCATATTCAATGTACATATTTTGAGTTTTCTTTATGGTTTAATCTATTAAATCCTAACATAATTGATTAGCTTATCAATTTAATGGATTAAAATCTGGAATATTATATTAAATGCATTTGTTTCGAATTTTATTTTGATTTATGATAGAAATAATCGATTATCAGAGGTCATAATCGATTATTCTAAATAGTTTAATCTTGGAAAAGTATTTTAGCTCCATGATAATTGATTATTAGAAAACAAATTGCTTTCTTAGAATTATGTTAGCTATAAGATAATTGGTTAACTTATTGCTTAACTGATTATTAATATTCTGATGTAATATTTTTAACATTTGTTTTCTAGCACAGGCTATATAACAGTTTTTTATTTGTTTATGTTTTTGATAATCTTACAAGGGGGAGAAGTATGCATGTTGGTTGGAGTATTAAAAGTTTTATGAACTTAAATTTTCTTCATACTCCTAATCTTGGTTCCTTTGCCTATTTTGGTTTTCTTTGTATCTTAAGTAGGGGGACCATGAACCAAGGGGGAGCACATAACAAGGAGGAATTTCTTGTTATGTCTTTGTGTCTTGTGTGATGTGAAGACTCCAACGAAAGCTTTCAGTATCATCTCCAACATATAAGTTTGGAACATGTATCAGATATGAGTCATTCACTATTGTAGAGACTTTTTATATCGATTGTGCATGACATTTTATGATAGTTCTACAACTGACATAAATACCGACAATATAAAAAGTTTACACTTTTTATATCAGTTAAAAACCGTCATAGTAAGTCCAACTTATTATGTCAGTTGTACACAAATTGTTATAGAATGCATGAAAGTAATGTAAAATATGATTTTTGTACACCACTTTTATGACAATTCTCATAAAAATCATCATAGAAAGTCTAACTTAAGAGAGTTTTGATAATAACTATCATAATATTTTCAATACATATAAAAGATAATATCTATATGTCACTTTTTATAATAGTTAATGCCACAACTATCATATTAAGTCATATTTTTTTTATGATAGTTATTGCAATAATCGTCATAATAAATTAGTGTTTTTTTAAATCTATTTTATTTGTTAAGTTTCCTCCATTCATAATAATAACATGTTATGGTTCATCAAGCTCTTATTTCATTAAAATTATCTAGTACTAAGCACATGATGTAGGAACTAGGTGAAATTACTCGTCATCAAGCATATTTCTCATTCATTCATCCATAGTTACCATTCTCATTCATTCATCCATAGTTACCATAAGGAACAGGGAAACGTTTGAGAAGGTAATATTCCACAGCAGCCATAGATGCAGAAAACGCCATTGCCAAAATGGATGTATCACTTGCAACCTTTGTGGAAAATTTCCCAATCAAATTGTTTCCAAGAAACATCTACATTGAGAGACTTGATGATAGCAAGAAGAATGAAATGTACTTAAGGAGGGATTCCTATTCCAGGGAAAAGGGGTGCCAAGATGAATCCTCCACCAAGGCCTAACAAACCAGTAAATGTGCCAGCAAGGATGTCACAACCACAAATAGATTAACTGCCACACTCGCCAATGTTTTTGTTGATCTCCCTCTAATGCTATGATTCTTTGTATAAATGACAAGAAGAAATAAACAAGTGAATAGAATATTCACCGTGATAATGACATTGTTGATTTCATTGGTCCTAGAGCCAAAAATGTATGAACCTCTTCGCTTTTATGTACTTGCCGCATTCAACAATGAGGCCATATTGGCTTCATTAATGAGAGTTAAAAAAAGCTATAAATTAACAACTATGGTTTCCAGAAATTTAATTCTCGTTTAGTAGTTCGCACTCGGAGTAGATCCAATGCCCAATATGCTCCAGAGCAAGTTGTTGTGCAATTCTGTTCCGAACCAGAGGCATATATTGTCATCATATTATGTTGCTTAATGACCCCCAATGCAAGAAATGAAAAACTCAATTTTTGAGTGGAATAGCCCATTTGGTACCAACTTTTCCAATCTCTAATGTAAGAAGTATCATGATCCAGACAGGGAAAAGAAGTCCAAGTTTCTTCCAACGTATGTTCTCAGCTATAGAAACCAACATGACAGTTTAAGATTTCATTAGAAAGAATAGACATTGCACATATATGGAATCAATAACTTTTAGTATAAAATACTACTTTTTTCTTTGGTTCGTTAGTATCGTCTTTGAAAGGGTCTTCTGTTTGAATATAATGTGCAGCATCTTCAGGAGTTGCAATGTCTTATTAGATCCAAAAATAGCATGCCATGTCTAATAAACATTTATATATACAGAAAGGTAGAATAGAAATAATATCGAACCACTTACCATCAATCAGTGAATTCTTCTTAGCTTCCTGGAATCATAACACGGAGGTAGGCATAATGCAAAACTTGAAAGAAATTTAAATATAAAGGAGGGTGATGTTTAATAAAGCAATTAATTAACCTTTTTCATAATGGTTTCTTTCTTCCATGTATCAACAACCTTAAAAAAGGATTTAATTGAAATGCCTGTTTAACGTTCAGATCACATCAAATGAAAGAAATTAATTGAGCAAATCAGTAGTTTCTGAATTTTGAAATTTGATTACTAATTCTTTCCAACGAAAAGTATTCTTAGCAAAACTTTTAGCATCCACTCAGGAAAAATGACATTGGATCCAATTCCAAGCACCAACATTGGTTGGAAAAGAAGTGCAATCACGACAACTCAAGTGTGGGGTGTCTTTGCCTCAAATTGTAGAAAACAGTTACAAGCATTTTACATGAGTAAGTCCTTGGTGAACTGTATGTATCTAAAACAAACATTGTACTATATAAGATGAGTAGTGAAAACATAATTAGTGAACAATTAGATAAATTTAACAAGTTGATTCTTGATTTAGAGATTACTGATGCGCAGATTGATGATGAAGATTAGACACTTTTGTTGTTGTGTTCTTTGCCTAAGACGCGTGATTATTTCGAGAAAACCTTGTTGTATGGAGGAGAGACTATCTCTCTTGAGGAGATTCAGGTTACTCTGAACTCGAAGAAGTTGAAAGAGAAGTTTGATGTTAAGGTGTTTGGTGTTGGAGATGGCCTTGAAACAAGGGGTAGGTCGTCTCCAAGTGAAATCAGAGGGTAGAAGGAAATCAAAGTCGAGGACTCGAAATGGTGGAAATATATCTTCTATTAGACATCACCATTGCAAGAAGGAAGGTCATACTAGAAGGTTCTGTCCAGAGAGGCAGGAGAAGGGTAATAACCTTGATAGACTATCTAGGTCTGGTAAATAGTTTGATGAATTGTCTATGTCTAGTGAAGCAACTCTGGTGGAAGACGATTGAATCATTAGAGGTGCTCATGGTATCGAGCAATATTGATGATACCAAATGGATAATGGACTCAGAATGTTCATTTCAAATGACACATAAACGTCTATGGTTCCAAGAGTTTACAGAACTTTAAAGAGATTAAAGTTTCCTTGGTGACAAAAAGTCATGTAAGAAACTGGAGTTTGAACCATCATGTTTCATTTACATGATGGAACTGAGAAGGTGCTTGAGAATGTTAAGTTTGTACCTAGCTTGAATGTAACCTAATATACCTTTGTGAGCTTGATAAGAAGGGATATGTGTTTAACGGAGAGAGGGGAATGTTGAAGGTATTGAGGGAATCCATGGTTGTGATGAAGAGTGTGAGAAAGAATGTCATGTATGCCTTATAAGGTGTTGTAGTGTCCAGCTCAACGTCTACTATTAAGTAGATTGTCTTATCTAAGATTGAGATATGACATAAAAGATTAGGTTATGTAGTGATAAAGGTACTCGAGTTGAAGAAGTAAGACTTATTTGGCAATTACAAAATTAAGCATTTAAGATTTTGTTAACACAATGTCCAAGGAAAGTCCTACATAATTTGTTTTAATGTAGGGAAACAAAAAACAAAGGGAACCCTTGAAGACATTCATGCTAACCTGTGGGGACCATCTTCAACTCCATCACACTTTAGTGTTAGATACTTCCTATCAATAGTAAATAATTACTCGGGAAGTTTATGTATCTATCCTTAGAAGACCAAGGACAAAGCCTTTAAGAATTTCAAGAGTTGGAAGCATCTAGTTGAGAAACAAATCGGTAAGACGGTAAAGAGGCTTAGAATCGATAACGATATTGATAGAGCAACCTTCATGATGCTTTCCTTCTAGGCTCTCCACATGAAATTGTAGAGTGTTGTGGAAACTTTGCATCGAATGGAGGGTTGGATGAAGACTCCTTAAGCAAGTAGTAGTAATGAAGATGATAATGAAACAATGAAGTGGAGTGAAAATGCAATGGAAGAGGATAAAGTTTGCGTTGGAAGCTTCAAGGATTTGGCGAGCTAGGTGATAAAGGATTTCTTGGTAGAGGTTGGGCCAACCACCAAGAGTTTCTCTAAGGTTTATCTAGAGAAGAAAACTCAAAGAAGAGCTTAACAATGTGCTAGAAATTCATTACTTCAATCAAGCTAGTTTTACACTTTGCCTACACATGTATTTATGTATGAAGAGTAGAAGAAGAAGCTTGGTAGAAGCCTAATGTGCATGGTGGTCTATCCCTAACCGTAATTACTTCACACACTACCATAACCCTAGCGTGTGGAACAAGTTTCCTAACCCTAAGTGTCACAAACCTCCATCAATGTCGTGTCGCCATGTGGCACTCTTCTAGAAGGAGTTGCCTCCTATAATGCTAACCGTAACCCTAGACGCATTCTAACTCTAATGCTCCTAGTGCTTTTATTTTACAAAGAAAATTATCAAAACTATTTTTACAAATTTTACAATGTTTCGCTGGTATTTCTAACTCACTACAAGAAATTATTGATTTACGTACAGATTATTACATAAGCATTTTACATACAGATTTATTACCTACGAATCCAAATTTGTATGTAATTACATATCGATCTAAATCTGTATGTAGTTACCTACGGATTTTACGTACGGATTCATTACATACGAATTTTATATATAAATTTATTACATATGATTTTTAAATACGAATTTTACATACGGATCCAAATCCCTGTAATTACCTACTGATTTTTTTGTAGATAATATTAATAATTAATTTTGATCAAAATTATAATTATTATTAACATTATTATTATGTTTAATATTATTACTAATTATTATTATTATTATTAATTACATAAACATTATTATTATTAATAAAAATAAATAATATTATTAAAATTGGTATATATATTATTAACTTAAATAATTAATAATATTATTATTTTAATATTAATATTAAAATTTTTAAGAAGAGTAATTTTAATATTATTAATATTATATTATTAATATTACTTTAGATATTATATTTATTAATATTATTAGAATTATTATTCATATTATTATTATAATAAATATTATTATTATTATTAACTTATATGATTAAGAATATTATTATTATATTTAATATTATTTTTTTAATTATTATTATTATTATTAATTTTAACAATAATATTATTATTAATACTTTTATTAATATTAATATTAATGTTATTAAGAATAATAGTATTAGTATTGTTAATATTGTTATTAATATTACTTTGATATTATATTTATTATTATTATTATAATTAATATTAATATTAACATGATTATTAATATTATTACTATTTTAGTACTATTAATATTATACTTACTAATATTGACAAAAATAATAATAACAAGAGTCATAATAAGAATAATATTAATGAGTATATGATTGAAAAGTTGGGTTCGAATCCTTCTCTCAACACTTTGGGGTTAATAATATTAAGTATAATAATAATTCTTAGTAATAATAGAAGTATAATAATAATTCTTAGTAATAATAGAAGTATAATAATAATTCTTAGTAATAATATAAGTATAATAATAATTCTAATCCAGAATAATTCTCTTGTAATTTCGCATTAAATTTTAACATTTCACGCAATGAAGGTTTATTCTTAATTTTTCTATAATAGTTTGTGTTTTACTATGGATCTTTTTGATATGTAATTTTAATAAAAGGAATTGTTTTTAGAATTATTGCTTAATTTTCTTAGTCTTAATCAACCTCTTGTAAACTTAGTCAAGAAGTAGAAGATAAACATCTCATTTAGTATATGAATAATTCAATAAACACTTATTTATCGATAAGGTTTTGTTGGATTTGATTAATGTTTGTTTGATTGGGTTCAACTGTGTGAGAGAATTAGACAATAATAATATTTAGAAAATCAATGAAAAATTCATTGTTGAAAGAACTTTAGAGTCAACTTGTTTTCTTTACCGTTTATCATCTTTGACTTTAATTTTCTACACAACATCCTTAAATCTCTTTTACTTTAAAAAAAACATAAGTGATCACACTTATTCTTCCAATGTACATGGTAGTCTTAGGAATCAAGAGAGAAAAAATTCTAAGAGGTGAAATTCAAAATATGAAAAAGACATCACTTAGCTTAAGGACTAGTTTACTCAATTTACGAAAACTCAAGAAAATCTAAGAGTAAATATGAAGAGGGATCAAATAGAATAAGAGAACATCATAGTGACCCCATTCCTAAAGAGAAAAAGTGTGTATAGTAGTCACCACTATGATGATTCCTATCAATCAACCCCTAGCTTAAAAGTCATATTTGTTTTAAGGAGCATAAAGTAGGCTTTCATCCTTTAAATGAAAAGGATAAAATTAAAGAAATGGAAAAAGTTTGTGGTAAAAGGAAAAAAATTTATAATAGGAGAAAAAGAGTATATAAGAAGAGAAAAAGAGTTCAGAGAAAAAAGTGTTAGATCTTATTAAGAAAAAGAGAAGAGAAAGAAAGGATAAAAAAAGTAGATGAAGAAAAGATAGAAAGTTAGGAGAAAGAATAGAGAGAGAGTGAGAGAGAGAGAGAGAGAGAGAGAGAAAGAGAAGAAGAAGAAGAAGAGATCTTAAAGAATTCAAGAAAGGAAGAAGAGTCTCTTATAATACCTCCTACAACCATAGTTGAAAAAAAAAGTCTTTATAGGGATTACAATACATTAAACTCTTCTTTTCACTTAAAACATGATGCTAACTCTTTTTTCCAAAAATTTGAAAACTATCACTCTGCTTTGTCGTTGCATTGCATTAAGCAGTAACTAAAACTAAGTAAAGAAAAATATGCCCTTCTTGTTCCTTCCAAAACTTTTATAGAAATACAAGGCATTATTTCTTTAGCATTTTCTTTAGATATATTTGTTGTGTAATAAAGAATTTTATTGAAATTTTCTTTGCTATTTTATATAGGTGTATCTTTGATCCTTGGAGGGAAAATAATAAAAAAAGAACAAATAAAGTTTGTAGTCACTAAGAATCATGCAAAATTTGAGGACAAATCTTTGCTCAAGAGGCAGGAGATGATGAAAAATCACTTGCAAGACTGTAGAGTGGACCTTTGACGAGGTCTATGGCTAGAAGACTGGAGGAGAAAGAAGAACTTCAGAATACTCCTCTTTTATGGAGAATAAATTTTATTAGTCTTCCTTTTCTTTTCTTCTTAGCGTTGTAAAAATTTATAAAAGTAACCTTGTGTAAAAATTAGGAGTAGAGATTTTGTCTAGGATTATTTTACTACTGTATAAAAAAAATATAAGCATAAGCAGGCTAATTTTAGCTTGATTAGGGTTTGACATGAGGAGTAAAAACCCTAAAGTGCATCCCTCCTCATTAGGGAAGTTAAAACCCTAATTGAGGAGATCCAATAAATTCAACCATGGCCTCCCACAAGTATACATGACTATGCATATATCAAGGGAACTTTAGAACTTGTAAACACTTGGAAAATGCAATATTTGAGCAATGTGGGGCTCAGAAGTGTATGGAGTGTGGGAATTTCACTTGTGCAACTCATCTCCTTGTTAGGGAAGAAAAAGTACAAATTTAGGAGGTCAAATGATGTCAACCACAACCTTTCACAAGTCCACATGGCCAAGCACATTTTAAGGGAGCTTTAGAGGTTATAAAAACTAGGAAAGTGCAAGATATGAACAACATACAACCTGGGGGCATGTGTGTATGTGAATTTTAAGTGCAGCTGAACTTCACTCCATTTAGTCCCACATCCCCTAGGCTAATGAGTATTAATAGCTCCTAAGGCTATAAATAAAAGCATACCTCCACCCTTTGTACTTATATTGAAATTGAACTCGAATTTAATTGCTAGTTTTATGCATTCTTCTCGTTCTTTTGAACTCTCTAAAATGTGAGTATTCTCCTAAGGGATTTTCTCTAAGGAACCTTTCTTGGAGGAAGAACCCTAGTTTCCTTTGAGAAACTTGGGAAAAGATTGAATTTTCTTTTGAGTCTTCCGTTGTCGTTGGGGATGCTTCCATCAAACATGCAAGAAATAAACTAGACAATTTTATGCAAATATTTTATTCTTCTAATAAATACTACATTTCATCAATCATTCTTCAGCCAAGGTAATACCGAAAAGAGGTTTTAGAGGATTAAATTTATCTTCAACAAGACGTTTTATAAATATGTTAATAGTGAGGTACTGAGCTTCAGCAGTTGATAGTGCTATTGTATTCTGCTTCTTGCCCAACCAAGGTATCAGATTTCCTCGAATAAATTAGCAGGCTCCACTAGTGCTTGTTTTCCATCTATCACCTACAAAATTTACATCACAGAAAATAAACAATGCACTACCGTAAAGGGTTTTTCATTGACGGTTACTTAGGCCAATACAACTGTAAAAAGGGGCACTTTTTACAACATCGTCATTATTGACCACAAAGACCATGATTATTTTCTCAGCTGTCATTGTTTAGCAAAAAAAAAAATAATGATGGCTACGTTACAATAGTCGTTGTATATGTCATGTACCATCTATCCTTTGAAAAAGTATACACGACGATCAACATTAGAACCATCATCATATTAAACAAATGACAATGATTATGGTGTGAATCATCGTAGCATACTATTATTTGAAAGAAAATTCAGTTTAGGTGTGTTGTTTTCCTTATTTTATCACCTTATATCATACTATTATTTGAAAGAAAATTCAGTTTAGGTGTGTTGTTTTCCTTATTTTATCAC
>Ga0099824_1003279_pt1 | contig 23653 bp, 14 predicted proteins | sample SiratrowhiteBW_FD_76837 | JGI IMG/M metagenome (GOLD analysis project Ga0099824, IMG submission 76837) | Root nodule microbial communities of legume samples collected from California, USA - Siratro white BW | ecosystem: Host-associated > Plants > Roots > Nodule | place: USA: California...
TATATATATATATATATATATATATATATATATATATATATATATATATATAATATGTTCAAATTAAAAATTTAAAATATTATCGTCTTCCTAAACTAATAAAAATTTATCTTTATCTTTGAAATCCTCATATACAACAACATTATCTGAAAAATAAAAAAGAAAAGGAGTAGTGATAAAGTATGCAATTTCTATTTGAGAGAAAAATAATAAAATTGAAAATTAAAATTACATTCACAATGATCAATATTTTAGACAGATAATCCAAAATTATTTATATACCTTAAAATTAAATTTAAGCATAAATTAATTTAAATACTTGTTTTAATTTTTAAATATTTATTTAAAACATTTATTTTAATGTATTTAAATAAAATCTAAAATTGAATAAAGTAGTTACCATTTTTTCACATATTTTAAAATTATTTCAATTATTTAAATTTGATAATGCATGCGTTAAAATAAAAAAATTTTAAAATAATAAAAAATTAATTTGAAAATACAAAATTTGAGATTAAATAACCATCAGTTTAAAATTTTTGTATTGGATTCCTGTATTAATAAAAGATATAATGTGTAAATTGTTATCAGTTTTCCAACTAAACTTGCAAAATGCAAAATGTGTTATTTTCATAAAGAAACAAGAGAGATGTTATTTGAATTAATTTTTATTTTTTTATATCATAAAAGAAAATAAAAAATAAATAAAAATGTGCTAGATTGCAAGTAACTATTTTTTCAAATAATTACTTTAAAGTTAGAGTTGACTTTAAAAAAATCATTAAATAAATCATAAGAGAAAGTCTTGACCACTTAAATCAAGTTGCTATTATCTCGAATAAGTAAAACATTTATACTCTTCATTGTAATATTTAAAAGTTGATATATCCAACTGAGTGTAAGATAGAAGTAAAATTAACTTGAATAAACTGTCATGCAAAATTTTGTGATTACTCGACTAGACTAAACTTTGATTTATCAAATGATTTATCTTTTTTCAATTTAAAATCTCCATACATTTATTTAAATTTTATATTTAAAATAATTAAAATATTTATAGTTAAATTTAATCTAAATAAAGAGATAAAATACAAGTAAAATTAAATATTTGAATTTCTTAAAACTAAAATAGGGTAATTTAATAAAAGAAAGTGTATTTATTAAGAAATCCATGAGGTATTTAGAGTTATTAAGAATGGATTTGGTAAGCAAGGATAAGGTGGTTAAATTTATATTCTGTATCCTGTAATTCTGGAAATTACTAAATTACAGATTTTGAAATCTTTTTTATTTGAAAATTATAATTCTGGATTAATCTATTTTGTAATATGTTGGTGATTTTTAGATTAGTCTAATTTAAAATAGAAAAATTTATTATGAATTACACCTCCTAAATTTCAATCTAAAAGTTATTTTTATATTTTGAAATAGATTAATTCGAAAGATAATTTTTTATTCTAAAATAAGTTAATTTGATAGCTAAAGGAAAATACATTTTAAATTATACAATATGAAAGATATTTTCTGAATTGAAAAATAACTTCCAAAATTTCAAAATTTGAAAATGGTTTTCAAAATTTGCAAAAAGCTACCAAAATTGGGAAATAACTTTTGGATTATATAATTCTAAGATTGTAAAAATATTTATAGATGGTACAATTCATAAGTCATTTTTAAATTTTGGAAATTATTTTTAAATTCCAAAAGTTATTTTTGAATTGTATAATTTAAAATTTCTTTTACGAAAATCACTTTCAGAGTTATTTTTGAATTATGTAATTTCAAATTTCTTTTACGAAAATCACTTTCGGAGATGTAGGATGAAATTGTAGAAAGTATTAATATCATTTACTAGATTTGTTTAAAGAGATTTCAGTCTTTTCAGGTTTTCTGTGAGGATGCAGAAACAAACTAGGGTGGTGTAGAAAGAAGGAATCTGAAAGGAAAGATAAAATAAATAATGGACCCCTAGCCCAACAAACGAATACCATCTTAACTTTTTGCTTGATGAGTTTTTTTAGGAGCACGAAGTTAAAAATTAGGATCACGACTTAAGATAATTAAACGAGTTAATATAGATTATTTAATATTTGTCATTTGCTCTTCTGTAGTAAAATCAAGTTATCCATTCTAACGATAATATAATATTCTATCGTGTAAATTTTTGCTTCTTAAGTAACATGATTTTACTTTTGAATTTTTTAAAATTACTTTGAAAACTCTTAAACTGATTGCTTTTTGTTCTCTAGGTTTAATTTGTGTGTATTATCAAAATAATAATTCAAAATAATTACTATATCAGACAAAATATTCAGATCAAGTGCACACCCCACTTCCAGATCCACCAAGATTCTCCATCTTAGTATTCATAATATTGTGATCATTTTAGGAAATAAATAAATAATAACAACATTTTTTTATCGATAATTCATGAATTCGTTATTCATTGCATTTATATGTGAAATTGAAGCTAGGATCATGACAAAAGCTAGGAACAAAATTCACAAGAAACGAATTTTGTGCTTTCACACTGTCAGAAAGAGACGTTTCAAGGGCTTTCGTTTCAATTATGGTAATCCTAAATCTTTGCACACATAAACGTTTCCCATTTTCAGAAAAAATAAAAATAATAAAACAAATAGATTCGCCTTTCTGTAAAGTTTGCTTCTATCTTTATGCTGATTAAAATACTAATAGAGTTGTTCACCCTTGTCACTTTTCTTTAACCATGTTTGATATTTGGTATTTTGATTTTGCATTATGTAGGTACTTTCTTTCTTGATATAGTGACTTCATGGCATCATCTTCATTATATTTTTAAAATAAAAAAAATTATTTTTAGCATAAATCATAACGGAAGACATTTTTTATGTTTGCTAAATATAAAACTATTATATTTTAAAGCAAAGTATTATTTGAGAACAGTAATTAAGTAATTATATGAACTTTTATTTATATCTATAGTAAAGTATGTTAAAAATTCGTCTTACTTTTTTCTCTCGCTTGTATTTAATGCTGTTCTTATCATCAACACCGTTGACTAAAGTGAAAAAAAAAAAAAAGAGACAGGATAAAACAAGCATTTTCCTCTTAAAAGGCATTAAGGATATATTTAATTTCAAAAATTTATTAAATTGATAAAAAAAGAATATATTTCCATATAACTTAATATGTTAAATAGAAAATTATGATATATATTTCCATATAACTTAATACTAACAAGAATACATTTCATTTGTATAGTTATTCTTTTTTAAATTATAAATATCTTTTATAAGTTTTGTAAAATCAATATTATGATGCAAATATTTTTATTTTAAAATATAAATAATATTTTTTTATATTTTAATTATCATAGTTTAAATTTATGTGTAGAGATGTTACCTATAAAAAGAGATAAGAGCGTTTATGTTATTATGTTAAACTTAACCTGTCCACTAATATAAGAATATATATTAGAACAAGATAGTAGATATATCCAATCGTCCGTGACTTATTTACCAAATAATGTTGACTTTCCAATATAAAAATAGACTTTTTTTCATAAATTGTAATTAATGTAATTTAATATTTATAAAATAATTAATATCATTTAATATTCTTAAAGTAAATATCACCATTTAATATTTTAAATTACTTAATATCATTTAATATTTTAAAATAATTAATGTCATTTAATATTTTATTAGTAAATATTATCATTTCTTGATATTTCTATTGAAAGGGTTTTCTATAATAAATTTAAGAAACAAGTTTTATAAATTTTTTTAATAGAATATAGGAACATAACCAACTAATTATTAATTAAAATGTGAGTTTCGCAAAAAATTCAAATAGGTTTTAAAAGTGGTGTATTAGAATATAATCCAAAAAATAAGTAAATAGCGTTATGTAAGAACTCCCATGAATACAAATTGATTTTCACATAAAAAAAAAAACCAGACAGGCTGTCTATAAATTGTAAAAAAGCTTCAACGAATAATATTTGAATCAGACGTTTTTATATATTTTTTTAACTATTCTAATTTAATATCACAAGAACGATTTATATCAAAAGTCTTAATGTTTTTTTTTTTTTAAATTCTTTTAGAAAATCCTTTAAATTTTTAAATCAATAATTAATTTTTTTCCTTATTAGAAAAATTAATTTCTTATTATAACTGGAATAGTTGCTATAGTAGCCAAATTTATTTACTTTCTTTTTCCAAATTTTCCTCTTTAAAACACATATCTTTTAAGTTCTAAAACCAATTTAGGAATTGCGTCCTAATTATTGAATATTATTTAGTATTATTTAAAAACCTTTAAAATTTTAATCCAATACATTCCTTCAATTCTTTTTCAGATGGACCAAGAAAAAGAATATTATTGAATAAAAGAATATTATATATGCTCCTCCAGTAGAACTTCATCAAACTGCTAACAACACACACCTATGTAATTTACATAGTATTGTAGCTGGCAAACATAAATGCCACCATTAAACTGAAGATTTTTCTACCTATAAAATAAAACTGAAGATTCCCACATTGAATAGGTAGAACTGATTTCATTACTTCATCAAATCTCAAAAGACTTTTGATTCTGATTTTAGTGAAAGTGGGGCACTAATCTTTAATTCCTTGTTTGAAGCCTTTTGGTCCTGGTGACTCCATGTCCATCACTGTCTAAGCAACCAATCATTTTTCCTCGCCGTGCTTGCTAATCCATGATGAGTGCTCCCTTTTGAAAAGGTAATTCAACTTTTATTTTATTTTACTGCTAAATTATTTGTTATTTTGATGATGCTGGAACAAATGAGAAAAGTTGTAGCTCTCAGTGTGGTGGGAAGAAAGTGAGTTTTGTAGAGTGATGCTTTGGACAGGTAACCTAAGAAAAGAAATTGAGGTTGAAGAATAAGGAGGGTTTTCCCATTTCTCTTTTGCAAGAGAGAAAGAAAAAGTAAGAAAGAAAGTGCCTCATGTTCTAAATTTATGGCAAATCAATGCCTTGATGGGTTGGTTGGTTACACGTACTAGCCACACTTGACAGTGATATCTGTAATGGAACACCCACTCATGTAAGACAACATGGTTTCAAACAATTGGGTTGGTATCATGAAAGAATTCCCACCTTGTTTTAATCATGAATCAACATGTTTGTTTATATGCTACAGTGAGTAGCTATAGTTGTGACAGGGTAGAAGCACTTCAATCTAAGCCTCCACAGTGAAATTAGGGTGGATTATGCTCAAAACTCTAGCATGATTTGTTTTCTTTATTATTATTAAGGATTATTTTGTCTACTGTTATTGGAGGTGCCTCCTGCAGGTAGCACTGTTTTTATATATATAGAAAATAAACAAACCATTCATATAAACCTTACTGTTGCAGCTGCAACATGTTGAATTTCTATGGAGCATTGAGATCAGTGCTGTTGTTTCTCATTCTATCTCCTAAGGTACCATTTCCTTGTGGACCACACTAGCCGTTTGCTTATGTTTTGTTTTCTATACATACTGATTTATTTTTCAAAAAGAATGAACCCATACTTAGTTTCAGATCTTATAATGCAAGTCTCATGGGCGAGGAATCTGAATTTAAATTAAATTTAATGATTTGTTTAAATTTTGTTTTCAATGATATACATCAAATAATGTGTGATTTTTTTAAGGGTTCTTCTTCTGCCTTATCGTTGACGTGTTTCTTGCTTATTATTTAACACACATGGAAAAATAATTTGAATACGTTAAGGATCTGTCTGGTCGCCGACACTGGCATGTGCTGAATGTGTGTACACAAATGCCTAGTTTGCTTTGCATTGTTTTATGAAATTAGTTTTTTTTAAGTTCTATTTTAGTTTATTTGCATAATGCCTCTTAATAGATGTTGAAGAGGGTTTAATAGATGTGGGGACCAAACCTCTCTGCATTTACAACTCATTTTTCTGAGTAAACTTTCTTCATCATGCCCTTACAGCAGAAAGGTGCTACATTTATGTCTTGGTGGGTTGTTGCTTATCAAAGACAGCACAGAGGCACATGGACACTGCTCTCCACTTTTACTTACCCCTTTGGAAAATTAGATTTCTTGGTAAATCTGGTCAAATGAAATGTCACTCTCATAGTCTCATTCCCATTTAAATGTTGGATTGGAACAATTACAATCCAGCTGCTTATTTCAACCTCTTTTCCTAACTCCATTTCCCTCTTTTTTAAACAAAGTGCAAGTTATCTCAAACCCCATTTCACCATTAATGTGAGTTTGACAACGAGTAACATTAGTTATTTTCTTGGAATTTTATTCTGAGCCAAATAGTAATTGAAAAAAAACAAAAAACAGTTTACCGTGATTAACACTCATGTGTTTGGTCAATGTTGTCATTTCAATTTCCCCCCCTCTTTTGTCCTTGCAATAAAGCAAAAAGGAGACCATAATGGGATTCAGCTGTGTTCTTTTTACATTATCTGTGGTGCATGAAGACATGCTAAGAAGCTTCTAATATCAATTTTATTTTCTGTTACTTTTTTTTGTTAGTTTTCTACAAGTGCAAGTTCAGTATCTCAGGAAATCAGGAGGTACTTCACAACTCACAAGATTCTTGGCTTTCTGAACATCCTGACACATCATTCTGGTCATTAACTGCGTTTGTCACACATAATAAATACCACAGTTTCAAATCAATGCACGGCATTTCGTCACCAATGAGGTGCCGCTTATAGGAGTCTTCTTCTGCGTCTGCAACGGCCATATTTATCAGCCTGAAAAGATGTTCAAGTCATGGAGCAAGAAGAACAAGATCAAAGCTGTGTTCAAATTGGATTTTCAGGCAACTCAGGTGAGTGAGGCAAACACAAAATCAAATCCTTATTGTTTAGTCACAACTAAATCTAGAAACAGGGTCTGGCTTAGCTGTTATAATCGTAACATGTTGCAGAAGAAATTTGAAATTTAAACAGTGTGGTTTATTTATTTTAGTTGGAAGATTTTGAGAGTTTCTGCAGTGAGGGGAATATCGTATGCACAAACCGATTTCCAGATTCTGCAAACAGTGTTTTTTACCTTGTTCCATGTCTCCTTTTTATCAGGTGCCAAAGATGAAAAAGAATGCGATAATGGTATCTTTGGTGCCAGATGATGTTGGTAAGACAACGGTGAAACTAGAGAAAACTGCTGTGCAAGATGGGACCTGCACGTGGGAGAATCCAATTTTTGAACCCGTTAAACTTGTTAGGGATGCAAAATCAGGAAAAATTCATGAGAAAATCTACCATTTCATTGTTTCAACCGTAAGAAGTAGTTGTAGTTTCACACTCACCGTCCTTTACTCAAGTAGGATGTTGGTTGGAAAGTCTAATCTTTGTGTGGGCTCTTGCAGGGATCTTCAAAATCTGGCTTTCTCGGAGAAGCCTCAATTGATTTTGCTGATTTTGTTGCAGAAATTGAGCCAATGACTATTTCTCTACCCCTAAAGTTTGCCAATTCAGGCATAGTTTTACACGTTAGTGCTCTTCATCTTCCTCTCTCCTTGCTTCTTGTCTCAATAAGTACTTTCACACTATTCATCTCTTATTCTTTAGCACCTCCTAAGAATTGAGATTTTTAATAAAATTAGAAATACATCAACATAATCAGATTACAAACGCCATTCAATTCTTAATTGCTCACTTAAGAATTGTTGAGACAGGTGACTATTCAGAACGTGGAAGGATATGCTGCTGAAAGGTGAAAATGACCCATAAAACCCCCTTTATTTAAACCGTGCAACATTCGTATTTTTCTTTTTAATTCAATTCTCTCCAATGTGCTCTCAACCTTTACACCTTGATTCCAGAAATGGGGAAGATAATGGAGCTGAGGAACTTGGCAGTGATAGAAGCTTGAAACACCAGCTGAGCTATGGCAGTACGGATCATGAAAGCTATAATGTTGATGAAGTAAGGTCCTATAAGATACCTTTATATGGTTAACAATTCTATTAAACCAAAATGAAATTTTCTTAAACAGAAACTTCTGAAGAGGACAAGTTATGCTAACTTCCTAAGAAATAACCCATTTACAGAAATTATAGTTACATTATTTTTATTATTATCTTATAGAATGAACACATGGCGAGGACCAGATCTGAGTATTCTGAACAAGATGCATCTAATGGCATTAGTCCTGTCCTAGCTTCATGGGAGGATCCTCATAGCTTTAGACAAAATTCGATTCCATCAAAAGGAACTGTTAAGGCCATTGCAACAGAAGCCCAAGTGCATAAGAGGTCAAACACAAACTGGTCAATGGGTTCGGCATCGGATGGAAGTTTAGGTGACTGGACTAACAGCCTGGAAGACAATCCTCCAAGAGAAAGATTACGAGAGCCTTCAAATACTGCCAATGAAAGCCTCAAGAATGAAATTGCTTCTTTGAAGAGGCAGGCAGAAGTGTCAGAAATAGAGTTACAATCACTTCGAAAGCAGGTAGAGAAAGAAAGCAGTAGGGGACAGAATTTGTCAAGACAAATAATTAGCCTCAGAGAGGAGAGAGATTTGCTCAAAACCAAATACGAGCAACTCAAGTCCCAGCAGAACTTCAATAACGAGACCAAAACCTCCAAAACCTTGAAGTCTGAGATTGAAGATACTAGGCTTCAGTTAGAGGCAATAAAGGAAGAACTTGTTTATGAAAAAGAATTGAGTGCCAATCTTCAATTGCAACTGCGGAAGACACAAAACTCAAACTCCGAATTACTTTTGGCTGTGACAGACCTTGAAGCATTGCTGGAACAAAAGGACAAGGAAATATTGGATCTATCTACGAATTTAAAATCCCAGAATACTACTAAAGAGCGTAGAGAGGGCATAGAATTTGACCTCTTGCGGCAAAAAATTGCAGATCAGGATGATGAAATAGACAATTACTGTAAGCAACGCGAAGAGCTAAGTGAGCAATTAAAAGAACTTACTTTGGAGTATGATCTACTTAAGAAGGAAAATGTGGACATATCTTTGAGGTTAAAGCACGATGAAGCGCACCACATCGTGTTACAAAATGAACATTCATCTTCTATAGTTACAATACAACAACTTGAATCACAAGTAGAGAGATTAGAAGAAAAGCTAAAGGTTCAGGAAGATGAAATTTCAGCATCTCTGGTCTGCATCAAGGAGCTTGAAAATGAAGTCAAGTCGTTGGAGGAAGAACTGAAAATACAGGCAGAGAAATTTGAAGAAGAACTCCATGTCATGCAATGTGCAAAAACTGAGCAGGAAGAAAGGGCCTCCCAGGCAGAAGAAGCATTGAGAAAGACAAGACACAATAATGCTGTTGCATCTGAACGTTTTCAGGAGGAATATAGACTGCTTTCTGTTGAAATGGCACAAAAAGTTGAGGAGAATGAAAATATGACTATGAAAGCAGTTGCAGAGGCTGATGAGTTGCGACACCAGAACAAACTAATAGAAGATATGCTCCATAAATGCAATCAAGAGCTCAGGCTTATCACTGATCAGAATGAATTGAAAATGAAAGAGCTTGTGGAGCAAAGAGACTCGAAAGAAAAAATAATAGAACAGATATCACAAGAACTAGAAGTTAAATCTAAACAACTTGAGGATGCGCAAAGGCACTATGATGAAAAGGATGCTTCATTTTCCAAGCAAATTCAAATGCTCAGATCTCAAATTAAAATGTTGATGGAAGAAGGTGTTTTGTCTGAAAAAGTAAGGGAAGATGCAAAAATAGCTCAGAAAGGACAACCACTTGTGATGTCAAAGGATGGGGAGATGATACTTGGCACGCTATTGTCAGAAGTAGAAACCTTTAAGAACCAGCATATTGAAATAAAACACAGTTTGCATAGAGAACAAGTGGAGAAAGAAAGTATCAAGAAACAGATATCTCAGTTAGAAGGAGAGCTGAAGAAGAAGGAAGCGGAGCTAAGCACTATGGAAAAGAAGTACAAGAGTAACAAAGGACGAACTGCAGTTACACATACGAATTTGACTTCAAGAGACAACGAATGTGCTGTACCTCCGGCTAAGGCACATACCAAGAAGTCAAAATCCGAAATGCAGAAGGTAATTGTTCTTCTTCCACATTTAAAATCAGACATGAAGAACATAAATTTTACAGTTACATATTAGGACTGCATACATAGTAACATCACTCCCTTAAGGTTTATGCACCCTACAGAATAAGGAGAAATAAGTAGTAGCATTAAAATCCAGAGATCAGTACACAGTTGGGAAAGTGATATAATATTTAAGAGTTTTCTCCAGCAGTAATAACTTTTTTGGTGGTGGCGGTAGTTTTGTAACATATTGCAAACATCTCAACTAGTCATCCCTGTAGAACCCTCTCGATGTGATTATATTCCTTGCTTTTAATCCAGCTTTTTAATTTGTTTGGAATATCTCATTACCTGATGACTAAAGGTTATTTGACATGCACATTTGCTTTTAATATTTCTCATGCCCAATATTTATGTATGTCAAAATTTATAGTAATATGAAAAATTACAAATGATTAAAAAAACTATTTACATTTTAGTCTTCCCTTGGTGTCTACAAATAAATTTCAAAAGCCACTTGAAAAAAATATTGCAAAATGGAACCCTCCTTTTTATCCGAAAGAAATAATAGAATCCCCTCATTCAATCGTTCAAACTGAGTGGCGATGGTGATGCAGTATTGATAAATATTCTGTGTATTCCAGATAATCTATAATTTATTTTTGTCACCTGTGCAACTAAAAAACAGTTAGCAAAGTTTCAAATAACATACTCTTGAAACCCAACTCTATGGAACTTGATACCCAATGACTAATGTTTGTATGAAAGCAAACACAATTTAAAACTCGTTATGGTGCTTTAGCAGTGAAAGTGAAATTTTTCTGGTCCACGAAGCACAACACACCTATACGTAACAAGACAAATAAGCAGAAACTCTCAAACTTAAAATGGTGTTAAAGGAAAATGCCTGATCAAGGTTTTAATTCTTTGGTATTTCTTTTCACACACTAGTCTCTCAGTTCTCTAGAATAACTCAGACTGTTATATTTGTAACAGGGAAAGGATGCTTCAAGCAAGTCTGCTGAGAGCAAAGTTTGTCAAGCTCCTGGAAGGTATAATCAAATTCTTTTCTCCTGAACATAATCATGAACATCAGTATCATTCTTTATATTTGTTATATGAAATTGCGGCCACCAATGTCAAGTTTGTCATCATGATGCCTATCTCATCCAAGAACTAACTTCTATTATTTTGTCTCCTCTTCTGACAGCGAGAGTGAGTGCCAGACAAACGAATTATTGAATGAAGTTTCGCTACTGAAGGAAAAGAACAAGGTTATGGAGAGTGAGCTGAAAGACATGGAGGAAAGATATTCAGAGATTAGTCTGAAATTTGCAGAGGTAGAGGGAGAAAGACAACAACTTGTTATGGCTCTACGCAATCTCAAGAATGGGAAGAAGAATTAAAACTCTTTGCAGGTCTGGTGTCTCATAGAAAACATTCATGAGTGGTGAAGGAGGCAAGCTATCATCATCACCAGAATGGAAGAACCAAATTTAATCAGTACATTGCAGTTTGCACTTAAGTTGTGACCTATGTGTACATCTACTAACAGCTTTACTCATCCAAATTTTTTTGGCACTTGGTCCATCAAATATTCATTTCGTATGATACTTTGGCAAGTGAGCCAGGGGCTGATGCTGTGGCCTCATACAGGCCTTGTAGCAGCCAATGATTTAGCATCAGTTTGAATTTTTTGTCATCCAATGTAACATATACATAAAATCTATGATGCTGAGAAGAAATGGTTTTGATTGAGAGTGTTGGTCGAATAAAGAAAAACTGGCTAATGAGTAAGCAACTGTTACCATGATTAGTGGTTTTCAGAAGCAATATCCTGAAGCTAAGTTTAGGAGTTCCTATTATAATGTTTTTGTTATTGCAAAACTAGTGTTAGATGTCACATACAGAAAGCAATTAAATTTATAATTGTTGTTAAAAAAATTCCCTCCCTAAATGTCGTATTAAGTTTTTCAGTACCATTTTTGACAATATCAAAACATCGCTAATGAATAATTTTGACAAAAAATTAAAAGTAGAAAGCATGTTGGAGAAAACCAGCAGTTGGGGACAAAGAATTTTTCCAACTTTGTTGTCATCTGTTTATTCGTTTCTTCACCTTGTTTATTATTTCAATATTAAGTTCCATAAAACAAATCTTGAAGATTCACACCATGGATTGTAGCCTAATTTCTCACACATCCTCAAAGTTTTGTAGCGTGTGAAAATTTTACTTAAAAAATTGTTTACAAGAGTTTTTTTTATCAATAAGAATATTATTAAAATGATTTTTATTAATGATTTTTTTATAAGAACTTGAAGATAGCTTATTATTGAGATTAGATCATGGTATGTGAAGACCCCACTTGACTTTTCCTTTTTATACAGTAATTTTTGAACATTCTGAGCATACCCATTTTTTAACTGCAAAACTATTAGAGAGTGACACAAAATAACTGTCATATTCTCCTAATTAATTATTGAAAAACTTTGTGCACCCAGCCTCACATTTGGCATAACCAATAACAGTTCTGCTGTAGACATTTATGTCAATCTATTCCCAATTAAGCATCGAAAGCTTAATCTAACAATAGAAAAAGAACGAACTAGACACTTGTATTTACTTTTTCTGGGTGTGTCTAGTATTTACGTAACATATCCAAAGTTGAATTTCACAATTATTTGTGTGTATCAGTTGTCAAGGAATAACATAGAAAAAGATTATTTATATTGAGCTTTTCTTTCTTTCCAAAGAGGCAGGGACACTTGTACAATGTCATCAGTGAAAAGGACAGTTTACATCGTCGTTATTCGGAGGGGACCAAAATTTCCTTATCTAATATCATAATCACCATGTTCAAGACGACAACAAGAATTTTGATTTTGAGTACTCAACACGTGTCAAATGATAGAGACATGTCGGTTTAGCCACACGTGTCTCCATTTATGAGATGCCACATGTGCCATGTAATGTCATTGCCTTCTCTATATAGCATATATGCCTTTGTGGTAATTGTATCAAGCAGTTACTTTTCTTATCATGGATTCAAGAGTAGTTAAAAATGAAGTGCATGAGAATGATGAACACTACCCCCACATTGATCCCTTAGAGCAAGGTTTGAGTCACATTTGGAAATCAGTTGTATTATATTTGAAGGCATATCTTCATATAATGTTTTTTTATTTTCTTTGAATGAATAATGTTTGTTCTTCTACTTCAAAATTTTGTATGTAGTGACACATAGTGAAGAAGAAGACCACTATGATGATGAGAAGAAGTCTGTTCTGAATAAAGTGAAGGCAAAGGCTAAGAAAATCAAGAACACGATCAAGAAGCATGGCCATCAAGTCCTTGATCGTGGCCGTGAGCGTAACAATGAAGATCAACACATTGATGATGGTGACTTAGACGAGGATGAAGACATAAGAGTTCCCAACACACCAAGTAGGTTCTTTTCCAAATCATCTGCATGAAGTTTTAATCTTTATAAATTTTAATCTTTTGAAAATAGTGTCCTACTACGTAAAATGATGTGATATATCTAATCATACCATTAGAGACTATTCTACTGATAAAAACAGGCTATTCTATATCTATACCTGAAGTGATATATTTATATACATGTTACATAATAAAAGAAACTATTTTTAAAACTTTTAAAGTTTATATGGAGATAAAAAATGTTGAAGGGGTAAAATCAAACTGAGTAAGTAGTTTATGCAGCATGTATAAGAATTTTATAGTTATCTTTAAAAAATCTTTATCTATGTTAAAACTGTTACTATTTTACCGTAACAACCTTCAAACTTAAAAGTCATATTTATAAAATTTCTGCACAATATTATCCAGAGATTGAACTCTAATTTTTCATTCATAGATACTTCTCTATTTTTTCTGTCTTCTTCAAAATAGAATGAATCGTTAACTTTTTTTAAGGATTGAAACCTTTCATCAATAAGGCAAATTTAGAAATAAAAACAGATCTGATTGAAGTTGAGTTGAACTATATGCTTGATTGTTCTGCAGTTCATGAAAGTGAAGATGTTAAAAGTGTTACACCCGCAAGTGAAAATTTAGGGAAGCCGGGAATTGATTTTGGAGGTACAACAGATATGGCAGATGAATCTCATCACAATTCAGTACCTTCTTCAACAACTGAAATTGATCAAAAGATAGTCACAACATTTCCTGTGGAAGAGAAAGCAGGGCTTCCAAAGGACAATTTGGAAAGGTCAATGGGATTGGAGGAAGAACCTTACTCTCCCGGAAGGAGGCCTGAGGCATATACTCCTCCTATTTATCAAACCAAAGTCACTCATCCAACTGAAGAAGGTAAGTAAGGCTATAGAACAAAGTTGTAGAACTCAATTTTTTGCTAAGAATTTTGCATTAATATCAGTGTAATGTTGTAAGATTTTTTCCATACATTTCCTAACATGTAACCATTTACAAGATTTGATAGTTAAATTGATAAAATTGGATTTGACTCCTCACTTATGTTGAGAGGAAAATTATTGGAGCAAATATTTCCAATTTCATAGTTTACATGCAAGTAATTTTACCACTGCTGCAATATTTCGAATATTGAATTATTTTACAGTCAATTCAACAATATCATAATTTTTCTTTCCAAAATTATCTTCAAATTTGTTAGTGCTTGATGATATTTATACACCGTGTGGTCCATGGATTAAGATTTTCATATGTGATTGCTAACAGCAGTAAAAGATGAAACGGAAATCACACCAGTTGAGGAATCTTTTGCAAGAATGAATGTGCAGGATGAGTCCAAATCTATTCCAGAGCTAAACCTCCAGCCAACTGTTGTTGATTCTGAATACCCTCATGTTGATGAGTTTGAGCCACACCTTTCTGCTGCAATGCAAACTCAGTATCCTTCTTCTGAATCTCATGAGCAATTTACTCAGGAAACAATATCCCCAAATATCAGCAAAAACCTGCAAAATGTCACAGACAGTGGACAAACTGTCAACACCATCACAACCACAGTTGAAGAACCCTCTTGCTATGAAGCAAACACTTGTAAAGTTATCTCTCCTAAAGATGTCACAGCTTCTGAGGCAGGTTCAGTAGAGAAAGATGACAGACAGGACAACGTGGTAACAAATAATGAAGAGCAACCAAAAAGTGGGGATGGTTCTAACATGTCTGGCTCAACTGCAGAATATGGGAAGAACATTGCTCACTCTCTGACACAGAAATTAGCTCCAGTTTATGACAAGGTTGCTGGTGTAGGAAGTGCAGTGAAGTCCAAAGTGTCTGGAACTAGCAGCCGTGGTGTTGGAACTGAGACAGAAAATGAGGTGAAAGAACAAGACAAAGGGGTTTCTGTGAAGGACTATTTGGCTGAGAAGCTAAGGCCTGGTGAAGAGGACAAGGCACTTTCTGAGGTAATTTCAGAAGCTTTACATAAGAGGAAGGAGGAGGCAGTGAAAAATGAGCATCATGGTGGGGATGATACAGGAAAAGGTGTGGTTGACAAGCTTAAGGGTGTTGTTGGCTCATGGTTTGGCAAATCTGAGGGAAAAGGTGAATGAGGTTTCTTTTGCTAAGTAGATTTTGCAAAATGGTGTGTTATGTATTATTCTGATTTTGTGTTTGCTGTTGTTATGGTTGCAGGAGGTGAACATTTATCCAAGAATACAAATTCTGGTGTTGTTGGTGAAAATAAGAGTAATCCAATTGAAGAACAAGAGACTCATTGAACATCTTCATGGATATTGTATAAGACATGTGTAGTTCTCTATTATATGTTTGTGTAGATGTCAAATTTACATTATGATATATCTATGTGCTGGAACAGAGAATAAGACTTAGTATAAGCTTAAATGTGAAAAAAAAAAAGTGACCATATAAAGCTGTATTCAGTGTTTTGTATTTTACTTAAATGTTCAATTTGCTAATATTTTTTCTGTTTCCCATATTTGTTGTGTTCATGATTTATTCTCGTAGCATTAGCATTTGTTTCAACAGAATAATATAAAAAAATAACAAAATAGTCCTCTCTTATTTTTAAGGGTACAAAATAAGATTTTTTTTACATAATAATACTTTTTTTAAAATATAATTTTAAAAATCATTTCCTCATAATAATACTTTTTTAAAACATTATTTACATAATAAAAAATGTTTGAGAATTTGGTTTCCAATAAGCTGAATTCTCGACTCATTTTTTATCCCAGGTATTAGAAATCTCTTCGGAATTGGGCTCTTCGAGTCGAGAGTTTTCTGGTTTTTTATTTTTTATTTTTGAAAAGGGAGAAAAAAATAAAAATAAAATGAATTTAGATAAAATTAATTAGAAATAATTATTTACAAATGTTGAGATTAAATTTTAATTGCTTTGAAAGAAGGAAAAAAAATTAATTTAAGGATGAATAAATTTTGTTTTTGTTATATAATTTGGAATTAAATTTGTTATTATTGATTTGTTGAAAATAAAAAAATTATAATAGAAATTTAAGTTTAATTTTTCACCTTTAAATAAAAAAATAGTGATTTAAATAAAATAAATATTATTTTAGGTGGTCTAAAAAATGTGAAATAAATGCTTATTAATTTAATTTTTTTATTGTTGTGTGTATGATGAAAAAAAAATTTGAATTATAATTTTTATTTTTACTTTTTTTTTCATTTTTCTGCCCTTTTTTAAAAGAAAAAAAAATCATTCTTTTTTTTCTAAAATTTGGTCCCCCGGAAGATAAAAAAATCATTAAAAATTTGGTTATTTGGGGATAAAATTCTCAACTTGCTACCGTAAATATTTCTATTTGAGGGGAAATAATGTTGGATCGAGTTTATTTAGAAAAATAATTTCTGAAAAACTATTATTCTGGAAAAACAATCACAAAAACAATGCAGTTTTTTTTAATAAAAAAAGTTTTTAGAGAATTCAAAACTTTTCTAGAAATAATTTCAGTCTGATGACTCCTAAGAAAGAAAACAGACATACAAAATATATATATATATATATATATATATATATATTAATTTAAACGTGTTTGTACTGATAGAAAAAGTACTTTTTTTGTTGGCAATTATAATAAAAGTTTGACATAATCATTAATTTTTCTTAAAATCACGCCTCATAAAGGTTATAAGTAAAAATTACAATTGATTTAATTTTCTTTAAAAAAAAATGATCTAAAACTCAAAAAAGAGATTATTAGGTAGGCCTAGAAATAAAATAAATAAAAAATAAATAGTCAAAAGAAATATAAATGTTAGAAATATAAGAAAATGAGAGAAATAAAATAAAGAATGTTATTTAGATGAATGAAAAAATGGTAAAGACATTGCTTTTTCTGCAATCCATCAGTTTTTCATAATATCACAAACATCCTTTGCAGAAAATTAAAAGGAGGAGTAATGCTAGGTGGTGCGCGTCCATCTTCGTCAATGGAGTTGGTTTTCATTTTCTGTTCATTTAGTGTACGGGTGTAATATATATTTAAGAGTTTTTGTGATATTTTTTGAAATTGGTTGGAAAACGAATTGCGGAAATATGTAAGAAGTGCATGAAATGAGTTACGAAAATATTTTTCGTAATCATTTTTTCTTTTATGTTTTCCAAAAAAGAATTTAAGGAAAAGTGAGTTACCGAAAAAGGTTTTTGGAATAAGAGAAAAATGTTATAGAAAATATTTTCAGAAAAAGTTTTCGAAAATTAATTTTGTATTCCAAAAATATTTTCTGAAAGTTATTTTTGAATTCTAAAATATATTTTCCAAAACCAATTTTTTCATCTCAAAATTTATTCTGGAAAATCAAATTCAGAAGTCACTTTTACATTCTCAATATTCATTCTGAAATACCAATTTTAAAAGTCATATTTACATTTTCAAGAATAGTTCTGACATTTCAAAAATAAGATGGAATGTAAGAAGCAAATGAAGGATACAGGAAGCAATTGCAAATGGTAAACTTTCCAAAGTCCAATGAACGCGGCTTTAAAGCCCAAACCATTCTACCAAAAAGCCCAAACCCAATTGAATTTTAAAAATAACGTTAATGAAACGACGGTTATGTGTAAACCTCTTACTTTTTCCTTGCACAACTGTGTTAGGGTTTTTCAGAGTAGCCATTTTTGTTTTCTTAACAACCTCATTCACACTTCACTTGGCACCACTCACAATGAACTCCGACACTATATGATTCCTCTCTAGACATTCCCAACATTGTTTCGACCAATACTTCAAAAAATCGTCCAACACGGTACGCTGTTTTGCCCCTTCACGTTTTTCTAGTTGCTCTTTTAGATGCTATCAATTTCACGGAACTTGGTTTTCGATTCAATGCATATCCATCCACTCGTTAGCACACTGGGCTTATGGAAGCTTCAACTGCAAGGAAACTCCATTCTACCATCGGCCAAATCGCCGTTGTTGCTCATTTGTCAGAGATGATGGCTTCGAATTCGAACCATGAAATCAATAACCCTTTTAGGTCCAAAGATGGTCCACAAATTTTCCCATTCTTTGATTATTTTGCGGGGATTATGTAGCCGCCCGTTTGATGGTGACGGATTTGAATGCATTGAGGAGCCTTTGAAAAAGCTTGGATTAAATTGTGATTCTACTGTGGATGAAACGCTCCGTTTAAGCGAGGATTGGGGTTATAACCAAAAGCAGTTTTCACTTAGAAAAGGGTTCTTAGAAAATGCGAAGTTAGATGCTAAGAGGGTCCTTGAGGTTCTCCGGCAAGATGGCCCCGGTCTTGATGCGAGGGTGGTTTTAGGTGAGTTGCATGTAAAGCTATCGGGGATTCTTGTGAGAGAGGTTCTCTTTGGAATTTTGAAGAACATAAATTCTGAGAATAAAACTAGGTGTGCAAAGCTGGCATACAAGTTTTTTGTGTGGTGTAGTCAGCAAGAGGGTTACCGGCACACTGCGAATGCATATCACTTAGTAATGAACATATATGCGGAGTGTGAGGAGTTTAAGGCATTGTGGAGATTGGTTGATGAAATGATTGAGAAAGGGCTTCCTGCTACTGCTCTAACTTTCAATATATTGATTCGTACTTGTGGGGAGGCAGGATTGGCTAAGAAATTGGTGGAGAGGTTCATAAAATCGAAGACGTTTAACTTTAGGCCTTTTAAGCACTCCTACAATGCAATCCTATATGATCTTCTTGTTTTAAAGCAGTACAAGTTGATTGAGTGGGTTTATCAGCAGATGCTGCTTGATGGATTTTCTTCAGATATTTTAACTTACAATATTGTCATGTATGCCAAGTACAGACTTGGAAAGTTGGATCAATTCCACAGACTGTTTGATGAGATGGGTAGAAATGGATTTTCTCCAGATTTTCATACCTTCAATATTCTTCTTCATGTTCTTGGCAAAGGGGACAAACCGCTTGCAGCTCTCAATCTCTTAAATCACATGAGAGAAATGGGTATAGATCCAACTGTGCTTCATTTCACTACATTGATAGATGGACTCAGCAGAGCTGGAAATCTGGATGCTTGCAAGTATTTTTTTGATGAAATGATAAAGAATGGATGTATCCCAGATGTGGTGGCTTACACTGTAATGATAACAGGATATGTAGTGGCTGGTGAGCTTGAGAAAGCCCTGGAAATGTATCAAGACATGATTTCTAGAGGGCAAATTCCAAATGTTTTTACATACAATTCCATAATTCGGGGATTATGCATGGCAGGAAAGTTTGACGAAGCGTGTTCAATGCTCAAGGAAATGGAAACCAAAGGTTGTAGTCCAAACTCTGTTGTCTATGATGCTTTAGTGAGTAGTTTACGGAAAGCTGGAAGGACTGCTGATGCTCGTGAAGTGATAAGACAGATGACAGAGAAGAGGAAGTATACCAACGTATATTCAGGATACAAAGGGTACAAATGAGGCATCAACATTTGATGTGGATAACTGAGGCCCATGATCTGCTGCGTGTTCAGCCGATTAGAAGCTGGATAAATGAGGTATATATCCCCCCTCCCCTAATATATATATATATATATATATATATATATATATATCTTCACTTATTTCTACACTCAGTAACTGACTTCTGAACCTGTATGCTAATTTTTTCATACCATATTATTAATATTCCTTGTTTATCAATTTTAGGCTATGCTCCTTTTTACTAATATCTGCCTGCATTTGTCAAAGAGCTTATTTACTACCAGGAATAAGGTGCTTAAATTGTCTTTGTTTCTATGTGGTGTAAACATAATGTACTTTTGGTAGTAGCGTTGAGCTTAAGTAATCTAACTTATAACTGGTGTTATGAACTAATTCTGTGGCTTTTGCTGTTACTATTTAAAACTTGTAAAGTGCATAAAGAATTTCTAATCTGGATGCTTGACAGTTGATTGATTAACTTGGTACGCTATTTGGATCTTCTGCTTTTGGAAGGAATATATGTATCCCCATTTCCCCTGAAAAAGAAGAAGAAATAAATGATGTAATTCTATTAGATTTTAGGCCATCTTCCTGCTTGTTTAAAAATTCATCACTTTTAAAGTTAACAGCGTTCTGTTCAGGTCATTCATATAGTTTATAATATGACTGTTTCCCGTAGGATAAAAAGCAGCATGCATTGACTGTGTAAAATTGTTTTACACCGTCATCTAGTCACAAACTAACATGTATAGCAAGTTTGTTGGCTTTTACAATAATTACCTTAAAAATTGTACCAATGGTGGCGATTTGTGAGTGGTTGACAATGTAAAAATGTAAACCTGTTTTACACACTGGCAGTGTATGACCATTAAACTCTTTCCATAATAAATAATCGGTTACACATTTAATTATTGTGCTGATCCCCTTCTTTTGATTATTGAAAGGGATGTCATTTTTCCTGAATCATATAAGCTGAAATTGATATCTCTAATTCTTGATTTTGAGTTTCATTTATTATTTAAAATTAAATTATCATTTTAGCTTTTGGAGGTGGAAGACTAATTTTCCTGGTTCATTATTTCCACAGATCCAGAGCAAGCAACAGCAGCCTAAAATATTGCCAATAGTCAGAGATGCAGCCATTATTTAAGTTGATTTTCACACTCATGGTTAAGCTGGTTGCTTTTCTGTGGCTTCAAAGACAGCCATTCAGTATGCTGCCACATTCCAGACGAAGATTGGAAAGCTTATCCTCTTTTATTGTCAGGTTATTGTCATGGTTAATTTTTTGGCTTGATATTTTGTTTTCATACTTGATAGGCATGTTCTATCATCATGCAGTGGGAGCACTCCAACAGTATGGGCGTTCGTCACGCAATAATGCAACATCCGTTGCTTGAGCTTTTTTTATTGCAAAAGCCTATGCTGTTGTTAGACATATTAAAATTTATAACTTTATGGTAGATTCTTGGCCTAAAACATACTATTGTCTGTATAATAAGTAGCATTGAAGATAATGTTCATGGCTACCCATTTGGAATGCTACTTTTCAAATTGGTCAGGGCGGCTTTTATTTTTGACAACCAATTGCATTTGGTTTTGTTGTGCAACAACTTTTCATCTTTGTTCGTTAGAAAATTTTCCAATGTCGGAACCACATATGTTACATTCAATTATTGTTTTAACAAGGGTTCCTCTTCATTCTCCTACAAACAGATTTTGGTTTAATTTTTCTCCAATTTATCATGCCAAGTGATTCTTACACTGGGTCACTGTCAATTCTCAAGTCTTTCCCAAACTTTCTTGACTCACCCCCAACGCTCTTTTTTCTTCCATCTCCCACCATATATTTTATCTAGTATTAGATTTATTTTTAAAACTACTTACAATATCATGACATTGTTCTTGCAGTTAAACACAGGATAAATGTTGAACGTAAGTGTTTACATTCATCATTCATGTTCCCCTCATAGGGTTGATGTTTCTCGGTTTTCTGTTGGATGGGATTGGCGTCTCAGAATCCTGAACTAGGTGTCTATATTCGTCATCCGGGGGCTTGTGTATCTACATGTAATAATGAAGACGGCCGTTGCTTCTTTGGTCGGTCAGCTAAACCTCTTCGGCATTGTGTTTTTCCCTTGATCTTTGTAATTATGGTTTATACGTGTATTTTTTATTCCTGATTGAATTGACTAGTTACAATAGCCTAATATGACATACCGTGTGACATTCCTATACTGAAAATGAGACAATAAAAATTGAAGGTTTCATTTCATGTCCCGCCACCTAGAAAAACCTTTGAAACTGTTGTTTTTCCCATCCAAGAAATCAAACTTTAAAAATACTGAATAATGTGGGTAATGAGTATAGGAATTAATAAAAAATAATGAAACACGAGTCCATTGAAAAAGGATATATTAAAAAATACCATTCAATATCCAAATATAGATAGTTATAAAATCAGTCTGGAATTTCACTATATAGATGCATTTTAAACTTTGAAATCTATCTACCGGCCACAACAGCGTGCCCCAAATCCAAATCAAATCTATTTCTTCCACGGATTAAGATTACTGAGCTGATTGAACCTTTCTTCAAATCTGCGCATATAACCACGATGCTGCAATAATAAAGGCATTCAGATTCAGCATTATTCAAATCCAGGTTCATCATAGCAGTCCAAATCAAAATAGCTCCCTGTATCAAGCATTCGGACAGATATCCTGTATTTTCAGATTTGAAGGGGCTGATGCGAGTCGTGTAGATGCGCATTCCATTCACTGGCTGAAATAGTCATGTTCATGGGATATCTGTCACCGTCTCTGCGCATGGGTCATGCCTAAGTTCTTTGTTGGCATATTTTAAGCATTGGAAGACATTTAAGTGATTCATGATGATGTTTATAACGTAGACCATGCTTATTACAGTATTACTAATCTTAAGGTGGAATTTACTATTCACACAGAACAACGTTCTATTGTTTCACATATAACCTCTTATTCTCCTTCCCTTGCCTTTATTTTTTGTTCAGTCTTATATTTCTCATGATATTGTTTTGCTCACCACACAATATCAATCTTCGGTTGTAGTTGTATCACTAGTCTTCAACTATGTCGAGCCTTTCTGGGCTTTTCACTATTTGCCCACATGTTGGGCATATTGTCAGTAAGGACAATTTACTGTTGTGGTACTTGTTGCAGACAGACACAGAGGACACAAAAATTATTGAAACAGTCGCGAGCTTTTTCTTATTTTAAGTAATTTTGTCTGGCAAATGACAGTAAGTAGCTAAATGGTTGCAGACTTTCATGTTAGAACAGTAATAAAATTTAGTGGACTTTTGTGACATATGTACAGCCAAAGCTAACCAAATGATTCAGTACATAATTAACTAAAATGCTTTCCTTATCAAAGAACCTTGTGTGTTTTGAGTTATCTACCTCTCAGATGAAAGATTTCAAAGCCATTTTTGTCTTCACTTATTCTTTAAGCGGAGGGAGGGACGCCCTTAACCCCTTTTGAACCATGCTTCCATTGGCTGATAGAGAGTGATCCACTATGAATGGAAGATGATTTTCACTATACCATTTTTTTCTTTTTTTTTTTTTTTTCCTTCTACAAACACTTTTGTTATATTTTTTTGTTATAAGTAGAAGGCAAAGATATCATAAAAGTTAAAAAAATACTTCGAACGAGAAAAATTTTTATAATTTATAAATTAAACGAACAA
>Ga0099824_1003281_pt1 | contig 23649 bp, 8 predicted proteins | sample SiratrowhiteBW_FD_76837 | JGI IMG/M metagenome (GOLD analysis project Ga0099824, IMG submission 76837) | Root nodule microbial communities of legume samples collected from California, USA - Siratro white BW | ecosystem: Host-associated > Plants > Roots > Nodule | place: USA: California...
AATAATATATATATATATATATATATATATATATATATATATATATATATATATATATATATATTGTAGTTTTTATATATATTTTTTCCTATATGTATTTAGTTAAAATAAGATCAATTTCAGTTAAAATTTTATTTAAGAATAAAATTTAAGATTAATATTATAATCAAGATCAGTATTTTAGTTAAAATTTTAATTAAGATAATTATGATTTAAAATTAATATTAAATTAAGATTAGAATTTAGTGTTAAATTAAAATTAGTGTTAAATTAAGATTGTAATTGATGTTACAAATGAGATTAAAATTTTGCTTAAATTAAGGTTAGAATCAATATTAGAATTTTAGTCAATTATTGTTAATTAAATTAATGTTCAAATTAAAATTAGAAAGATGGGTAAAGAAGTTAAGTTAATTAAATTAATATCAGTAAAACCTAGTGTTAATAAAATCTATATTAGGTTTTAGTTAGATTAGAGTTACTGTAAGAAATAAGGTTAAAATTGTAGTTAATTAATTATTTTTAATTAACATTAGAATTAATATTTAGATTAATTTAAGTTAAATTAAGATTAAAGTTAATATTAGATAATATAGGTAAAATTATAGAATGTGTAAAAAGTTAATATTAATTATATTATATTTTATTATGAAAATATTCTTTATTACTCTGCAGTTGTTTTTTGAAAATAAATGTATATATAAAGAAAGTCCTTTCTTTTTGTTGGGAGGATTGAAAATTTTGAAGGGTAACTCTTTAAATAACACATTTTATTAAAACTTGACCACATTCTATATTTTCATTTCTTTAATAATATTAAATAATTAAAAGAGTTTCGTAAATACTATACACCAATCATTACTAGTTCAATTTGCAATGAAATATTTTTACCTTTTAGTAGAAATAGAAGAATGAGTTAGTTAAAAAAAAAGTCATCTTACAGGTTTTAAATTTTTTATTCAAATATACTTATTATATATATATATAATAAAAAAAATAATATAAAATTAAATATTTAATATAATAATTATACACTTTACAATGTTGTACATATGTCTTGGGAATCATTCAAGTAATAAAGAACCATTAACGTTGGATCTTGAACTGTGTGCCATAATAAATCAGTTACATCGACATTATCGCGTATGATGTGTCATTATCTCGAAGAATTGATAGAATTTATAAATAGATAAAAATATAAAAAAATATGTAATTCTTAAACACCTATATAGAATATTCTAGAACTAGTTTTTTAGCCCTTGTATGAAATCTCCTTACACAAAAGAACCTTTAAATGTAATTTGAAGTGAAGAGAGAGTATTATATGTATAACAAATCTTCAAAATACTTACAATTACTACATAAATTAAGACCTCAACAATCTTTTTAGTGAAAATATCATCTATAAAATATTAATTTATTTTCACTCATATTCTTAATCTCTAAAATTTCTAATTAATGTATCCATTACAAAATACTAAAATTAGATAAGTAGACATTTCAATACTATAACATCTTTTAAATCACTGGTATATTTCAATAACATAATATATTATAAAAAATTAAATAATTTATGTCATTATTATTAGTTTTATTTTAAAGAAATACAGCGTCGTTTCCACTTATTTAGACAACAAGAGATCATTAAAACCCATTTCTCCCCAAACAAAAAAGAGACCGAAAAGTTGCTAGGGTTTCACTGTATTTAAGGTTTCTAAGCCGAGAAATTTAATCTAAAGAAATTTGTTTTTCATTGAGAGGGAGGAATTTGAGTTCATGGACCGCTTGCGTCCTCGGAACCGAGAGGTTTTTTCTGGATTTACAAATGCAGAGGTATCATTATATTAGTTATAATGATTATAATTGTTCTATTTTTATTGTTCAACTTTTGTTCATCTTTCCTAAAAAATCATCAGTTTTTAAATGCGATAATCATGTTTCTTTGAGTCTGTTTAGAATTAGTTTAGTTTAACTATAATTATAAGATTTGTAGTTCAGGTTTATTGGTTAAAAAATGTCATGCATGTCTTTAGAATTTGTAAGTTAGTGAGTATTGAACTGATACATTGTACTGTTATAATCATATTTCTTGTTATTACTGGAAATTGTGGACAAATACCACCTGAGACAGCTATAATTGTGGACACATTGTAACTGTGGACAGTCTGAAAACTTTGATTGCGAACCTCTTTTAAACCTTGGTTATAGAATGTAGAGAGTGTGTTTTTGCATGTTCTGTTAATGATTTCAACTTGCTGTGTTCTGCCAAACAGATTGAGAAAATGGAGACTTTCTTGAAGGAACCGAAAGGAGTATCTTTGGGCAGAGAATTTTACCAAAAACTGGCTGGAAGTTTCAAGTGAGTTTTACTTTGCAATGATTTTTTTCATTATTTTCTAGTAAGAAATGAAGTATTGTCATTGAGAAATGTTGGAATGTAATGTTGATGCAGTCGTTCCACTGGTCGTGCTGGGAAGCCTGTCATTAAATGGACAGAGGTTAATGTTCTTTTTTACTAAATAGTAGATTTTACTTATTTAATGTCCTGTAGATATCCTTCAATTTCTGCTGTTTTTGTGTTTTTTTCTGAAGTAGTTTCTAATTGATCCTTTATATTGGGGAAATTCTAGATTGAAGATTGGTTTCAGGCAAGGCTCCAAGACTTGCCACAAGTCCCTAACAGTGAGTTGACGATTCCCAAGTCTAAGGAAGGTGAGTCTTCTGGTGGGCCTTATGGTTTTTAGTATAGTCAATAGTTATTTAGTATAATTGCAGCATGTGTCATTGCTGCTTTTTGTGATAGATTGTCTATTATATGTTTGATGTGTAGGGTGTCTATGCTGTCTTCAAGTATTCACATCAACATTGAATTATTTAATATAATTTCAGTATCCATCATTGTTGCTTAAGTTATGGCTTTTATGCTGCTTTGTTTTATTAGGACTTGTTTGGTTGAACAAAATATGAAACTGAAGGTGATGAAGTAACTTGACAGGAATGAAAGAAAAATGAAATTGATAATTACATTCCCTCCATAAGATCTTCTACACTTTCTATTTTTCTTCTCCCTTTTGGTATAGTTAGCTGCTGCACTTGGTATTTATTGATATATCTGAGAAAACTCTTAATAAAATGGGTTTATCTGGTGAGATTGTGCCTAAATTGATTGCTTTACAGAAGAAGTTATGCAAGACCTGCCAGAGATGGAATTCGAAGCAAGATCATCAAAAGACGGGGCATGGTAAGCACAATGCATATTATTTCAATTAGCTTAAATTCTCTTAGCAATCTGTGTTTATGAATTATTTTGAATTTTAATGTCACTGAATGAAAGTTTTCCATAGGTTATTTTGGGGTCCTTTAGTTGTTGATATTTATCATATATCTGTGTCCCTTGACAAACATCCCATGTTGGTAGAAATGTTGTTTGAAGTTTTCAATTATGGAATAAACCTCTAGTTCATCTTAGATCAGACTCACATCTCAGTGATAGTGGAACTGAAAACTAATTTAAATATGGACACACCAATATCTCTTCTGGATATCCTATTATAAATTAATTAATTATTGCCATTATCATAGAAGTAGAAACCATGTGTTTCTGTATGTGGCTAAACTTGTCTACTTCTTTCTTTTTGCATTTGCTCCAAGCTATTGTATTCTGAAGATAAAACTTGAGTAGGAGTTCCCTTATTCTTAAAAATCAAGAGGCTCTTATCTATTTAATCCTATTATTTTCCTTTTTCTAAGTTCTAATACAATTGTTTTCCCTATTTTTAATAGAGACAGTTTTGTAGTTGCTTGTGGATTGATCCAGATAGATTATTTAAATGGTGCTCTTTTACACACAAACAAATGAAATGATCATGTCGGTTCTTGTACCTGGATCATTCTGTCTTTTATCAATTTGTGAAATTCTAAATTAACTGCTTTTCTTTATTGCTTCTAGGGAAGGAGATTTAAAAGTTTAACCATCTATACCATATTACTATAATGGTTAACATATTAATCATGAGGCTTGGTCTCTATTATTCTTTCCCTGCTGAAATGTCCTGGGTAGTTTATTTTTTACTTTTGGTTGAACTGTACTTTTCGTTCTCTTTCTTTCTCACTTTCTATTCCTGAAAAAATAATGACTATGACTATTCTCATTCTCATAAATTTTACTGATCTGACGACGTAGAAGCACATTATATTAAACATGACTATTCTGATAAATTATGTAATTTCTAGATACTGTGTAATTGCAGGTATGATGTTGAGGCGTTTCTTGCTCACAGATTTCTTAGCACAGGAGAAGCTGTAAGTTTCAACAATCATGATTTTGATCCTCTGTGTTATAAGACTTGTTAATGGATTGATAAATTATTTTTCCCCGTAGAGGGTACGAGATTTTTCCATCTGAGACATTCTTGCCTTTTGTTAAAGGAAGTCCATGTCAGATTTGTTGGATTTGGAGCTGAGGAAGATGAGTGGATCAATATTAAAAGTTCAGTACGCCAACGCTCTATCCCATTGGAAAACGCAGAGTGTTTGAACCTGAATGTTGGAGACCCTGTCCTATGCTTCCAGGTGAATTAGGCTGAATATTCTTGCTGAAGTTTTGTTACAGTGCATCACTGTAACTGTATTTAACTTGACAGTTTCAATTGAAATTCAGGAGAGGAGGGATCAAGCAATTTACTATGATGCTCGGATTGTAGAGATCCAAAGGAGAATGCATGATGTTAGAGGTTGCAGGTGTCTCATCTTAATAAGATATGATCATGACAACAGTGAGGTGCATAACATATCTGCAATTGCATGTGTAATGTTTCCGCATGTAATTCACAAGTATTTAATGTTATGTTTATCATTTTCAGGAACTGTAATTTACAAGTATTTAATGTTATGTTTATCATTTTCAGGAGAGTGTTCGATTGAGAAGACTTTGTCGCAGAGCAAGACCTTGTATTTAGAATAAATTCTTTTTGACGTCTCAGGTGACTTTTCAGGCATCTATCAAACAACCTGGGTGCAGTAGCAGTAGGAAGCAGTTAGAACATGACATGGAGTTTTGATGGGAAATATATTGGAAATGGTTATAGTCAAATTGTTATAGTCAATTTGTTCTTTTTTAGCTTATCATTATTAGTAGATAAGGGCAGTGGGCAGTCAAAAGACGACCAAGCTTCAACTATGCATGTTTGGGGTGACTCATTGTTGAACAAATGTTTTTGTTTTCATTATGGTGCCTTAAGATAGTTTTCTTCCTGATTATTATTATAGTTATGTTCTTGAAACTGAATGATATGAGAAAATTATGAAGGTTAATGAGTAGAAATAAGGTTTATTCAGTGCATACATATCTTTACTGTGATCATACATTATAGCAAAAGAATTTGTATGTCCTGTATTATAAACTATGAAGTTAAGACATTCCTTTTTAAAAATCGCATATAGTGTTGAATACTTACCAGACAGACATTAACACATGTATGATATTCATATGGTAAGTATTGGTGAAGTGTTTAATTAAAAAAAAGGCTTTTAAGTATTTGTCACGTTTAATGTGATTTTAAAATAATTTTGAAAGAGATTAATACAATAATTTTTTAAAAATTTATAAATTTATCATAAAAATAAGAAATAAATTCTATATATAATAAATAATATTTAGATTTTATATATTATTTTTTTATTTTTTAAACTTTAAATAAATAAATTAGATTTATTTTTTGTTATATATGATTAACATTGTTCATGGATAATTTTTTAATCTAAAAATTTTGGATATCAATTTATATAATTATATAAATTCATAATAATATAATATATAAAAATATATAAATCCGTGTCTTATTTTTTTAAAATTTACAGTGTATTAATATCGTGTGCGTATATTTCGAAATTTATGCGTAATACCACATAGACGTCCATATCCCATAGGTGTTATACAATAAGGAGAAGAATTAGTAAATTTGATAGAATGTCTGATTGATTTGTCAGTCGGTTTTAGTTATCCTGAATAACATCAGACATATATAGCATCACATTATAGATATACGATGGAAAACATAAGATAAGAAATATACAAATAATGGGGTGTTCCAATACTCTGATTTTAAAGGTTTGGTCAAAAAGTTAGGTCAGTTATGCATAAGTCAAAACTATCTAGAACTGAAACTAATTGATCTTACAGTCTTGTAATTAACAAGCCAAACTTGCTAACCATTTATCCATTTAAATAATTTTAGTTAATAAAAATTTTGGGAACTCAATTAGAGAACATGTACTGTATTGAACACATTATTAATTCATTTATGTACACCTTAGTCTATTATATTATTTAAGAATTAGAGTTTAATTAAAGTAATCCACAAAATACAGAAATTACCTCGCTTGAATCAGTTTCTTTCAATTGTTCTATTTATCACCATACAGCTACTCCAAATTCATATTTGCATGTGGATGGTACAGAAAAGTACACCCAAAAATTAAATTTTATAAAAACAGCTTATAATAAAACTATAATTATTTCTAATTAAAAAAATAGTCACTTCTAAAGCAGGATTTTTTTTAGTAAAAAGATTACACTGGGTTATTTTATCAAAATATTATTTCAATTTGTTAAAAAAACAAAATTATGTAACTCAATTAAGTAAAAAATAATAATTATAAAAATATGTACTGAGCAATTCAACCAAAAACTACAAGCTACTTTCTTCACACAGGCATGTCATTACTTGAAAGGAACATAGCTGTTAGGTGGCTCGTTCTACTTGAATTGTTGGAAACATGACATGGCCTTATTGCATTGGCAAACACCAAAAGGATACTACAAAGATTAAATGATGATGACTGTTTACTCATCAATTATACATAACTAACTACAATTTATTATACATTATCTATCTCATTATCATACATATCCATATCGTTATCACACTTTTAACTACCGATTACTTATCTACTACACACCTTTATCCTCTCTTCTAAAATGATTGGGTTTAAAAAGCTGCAACAAAATAGAGCAGGCAATAAATCCCCATCTTCACACCCTCCATATCACAATTCACAGCTTTTCCAAATGTCTGAATCAAAAGTGGTACGACATTACAGTTTGTGCAATTAGCACTTTTGCCTCTGACTTTTAAAGGGGGACAGGGGGACATTTCAGTTTTTCAAGAAACTCAGGATTTTCCTCAATAAGTTTTATAATACTATATGCAACAATTCTCCTCACAGAACTTATATCTCCATATGTTAAAAGCAATAGATGTTCCCTTATGAAATAAAAAAAAGATTAAGCTTAAAACCCATGACATCTAAAATTAGTACACTAACTTGAGTTATACTTTATGTTTTTAACTGTCAAAAGCTGAGTCAATTCATTGAATAGTTCTTCATGCCCTAGAGAAAAAACTTTAGTTCTTCGTGCCCTAGAGAAAAAACTTTTAGTTCCTCACGGAAGATATCTAAAGTGAGATCCTCATTGTAATGAATGATGCTGTTTTAGATATCCTTTGTGAGTAACTAAAGTTTTTTTTCCACTACATGAAGAACTATTTAATGAATTCACTCAACTTTTGACAGTTAAGAACATAAGGTACAACTCAAATGGGCATACTACTTTTTAGATGGGAGGTCAATAACATCATGGGTTTTTAAGCTTAACCTTTTTCTGGATCTCATCAGAGAACATGCATTGCTTTCAACATATGGAGATATAAATTCTGTGAAGAGAATTATTACAGATAGTATTATACAACTCATTGAGAGAAATCCTGAGTTTCATGAAAAACTAAGATGTCCTCCCTTTAAAAGTCAGAGGCTATATCATCTTCTTTTCCAAAGGTCCATCAATTCGGACTTTTGCCTTTCACTTTGTCGGAACACCTAATCAAATAGATACTTAACATTATAATGACTTGACCATACAAAAGCATATGATAACTATGGCTTGTGTGTAGTCCATAATGTAAACTAAGGATTTCCTTTCCTGCAGGACACTCGTCGATACGTTCCATAGCCACCATCTTAAACCAAGTCAAGACAGCTTACTCAGTTTAGTGGATACCATTGCATCCTCCCAAATAACTAATACAGACAAACCATCAGTTGAAAGGTTGGTGTCTCTTAAGCAAAACATGATATTCATATTGTCAATAGATAAAAAAGGTTCTGAATCTAGAACATGATAATGTTTCATATCGCTGTGTAGTTAATTATTACATTTCTTAAATATTGCATTTGGGAAAAGAGAAGCAAATAGGAGGGAAGCTCTCCATTTCATCAGTTGTCAAAAGCTAACACTTAAAAGGATACTCTTACTAGCACTCAGCATACTCTTTTATAGACTATTCCTTCACTTCCAAAAAAATGAAAGATCACAACTTTATGAGAAAATCTCGTAATTCTTTTTTCTTTTTATAAAAAAAATTTGTTATTGAACAGAATGTGAAAAATAACCCAACAGGGTCTGCCTACGGGTTGGGGGCTGGATAGCATACAGAAAATCATAGGTTCTAACCTGAGTATCACCATTGTACACCAAAAATAAACTCAGGAAATCACATCTACTAAGCAATTAGAGAAACTTTAAACCTTAAAAAGTCCATAACCAAACATCTCATGTGACAACTATTTCCTCTTCTAGACCTTCAATAATTATAGCAGAGTGACATTCAACATACGACAAATTTGATATTATTAGAACATAAATTTAAAGTTCAATCCACCCCCTAGATTCCCCAAGAAAATCCAAATATTAAAAAAAGGAGAATAACATACAGCAAATAGTTCCAAAAAAATCAGTTCCTTGAACAGCTTCTGATTTCCTTGACCATATAGGTTGCTCCAGCAACATAACATTGCAAGGACCAACCAAAATCTGCAAGTTGCCATAGCCATGGAAGTTAAATATATGGTCCAAACAACCAGAATTCCTATTGAGCAAGACAAACGTGAAGCAATCTGGCAAACAGCCAATGTAATCAGGCCAGATGAACACTAAATGTTTCATTCATATATAGTATATCTAAATTAAACAAGCTATATGAATATTTCAGTTGCATGATATAAGAAGTTGAATAATAATAATAATAATAATAATAGCAGCAGAATTAAATACCTGCTTCACATGTCCAAGTAAATCAGAAAATATACAAATCATATTGAAGAGGTACAGAAGTTATCTTCCAAGATGTGCTTCCATGGCAGCTAAGAGAATCAAATGTGCACCTTGCAATATTTGTTGTTAGAACAATAAAATAATCACCCAGTCATACAGATCGACTGACCAGGAGAAGCCAATCATGTAGACTTCGGAAACCAAAAGAAGTAATTAGAAAAAATATAAGTAAAATTTTCAAAGTCATCATACATACACAAATAAATGGCAAATATTAAACATCTAGCAACTGAAATGATGCTTACTTAGCTTCCATTAATAAAATAGATTGAAAATGTATGAACCACAACTTTCTTAATGAAACAATCATAATGGTAAGGTATTCAAATGTAGCAAACTGATAGTGCAAAAACAATTTTCAAAAGCAAAACAGAAAAAAAAAAAAAAACATATTTCTTGAAAAGAATTGGAGCTAAAGCATCTGCATCTTCACTTCAGTTAGACTAATCCCATTTAAATTTCAATAAATGCATTCACAAATCAAACAGAGTTGGGAGTAAACTATGATAAAAAGAAAAAAGCAGCAGCAATAATAATAATAATGACAATGATTAAACAATTACAAACAGCTGCTAAAACATAAAACTTTCTATTGAAATATAAACAGAAGTAGATTTAAGTCAAAAGTGATTGGGATAAAGAGGGTCAAGTACAAGGCACAAAGCTTAAATGTCCAGTTCTCACTGGAAAATCTTAGTTCATATTTGTTAAATAACATCAACAAACAAAAGCCTAACCTGTGCACATGCCTTCAACATAGTAATTAGTGTTCAGATCTGTACAAACTTTGTATCAAAAGACTCTTCCCAATTGACAATCTAATTTTACTCATAACTCAAGTATTTTTTGACAGCTGAAATACAGTGCACAGGTTTTGCATCATGATATGTGACAGTGACCATAAAGTAAGTTTAGCATACATTAATGCTGAACTGCATTGTTCAGAAAATTGGTCAGAGAGCATCTTCAGTCCCCAACTAGAAGTAAGAGGAGGCAGGATTGTGCCAGTGGTCAGAATTCAGCCAGAAATCTCAATTTCATCAGGCTATGACACTGTTCTCCCATAACAAATAGATGCAATATAGAGATTCTTTGCCCATTTATCCTGCAGAAACAAAATATCAAATATCAAATGTCAACAAGTATTATCTTAGAATGGTAGATGCACTTTTTACCTTAACATGAGTGCTAGGAAAAGCAGATGTGCGGAGTGTCTCCTGAGTTTCATCAGCTGGTTTTCTTCTTGGAACACTAAGAACAAAAGCAGCCTGGTCCCATGTTGCAGCTGTTGAGGTGATGCGATAACCATTATCCCACCTTCGATGAATACCTTCACTGGGATACAAGAAATCAAGTTCCACAACCTGGCATTAAGCATGCAGAGTAGAATATAAATATAAATATAAATCAGATGAATTTCTTCAATGTAACAAGGATTCTTAATCACAATCGACTTTATAAAATGCAGGACCTGATCAGAATAACCAGCCCCACGTGACATAACAATTGCCCATCTAGTGCCAGCCGTGGCCATAGCAGTGACATAAAATCCTTCTCTCCATTTTTTGTTGATCCACTTAAATGGAAATGAATCACTGACTTTATAGGATTGCTGTAAGTACTGGGTACCTAAAAGATCAATCAATTAATAAAAGTAAGAATAGACAGCTTCAACACAATCAGTCAAAATGTGCAAAAGACATGATCCTCAAAAGTCAAGCCAAATACGATCCCAGATACACAATACACAAAATAATGACTTCAAGGATATTAACCTTTAGACATTACAACCAATGAGCATCCATTATGAGCTCCAGCTATGGCACTGATGTAATAATTATTTTCCCACTGTTCCATAATCCATTCCTATTAAAATAGATACATGAGTTTGTCAGCTTATAGTAAGTTCAAAACAAAAATAGCAAAATATAATACAGATAAAAGCATATAGTTACAAACATGATACTATGATATCAGCAGCATAAAATAATATCACTACTGAAACATAAAATAGCCAACCTTGTGAAGAAAGTAGGAAGAGAGTTCATAGACTTGTGCAGTGAAACCAGTGCCAGCATCCATAATGAGTGCCCAAAGATTAGAACAAGAAGCCACACTGCTGATAAATAAACCATCTTCATTCCCTTTATCAATGTGTTGGGCTAACCTCACATCAGCAACATTATAATGATACCTACATCAAAAGATATATCTTTAGGTTCCGTTTTAAAATCACTTGCAAAAACATATTTAACATCAGAAGAAAACCTTTGCTTCATTGGTCGACGAGCATTGTAAACACTAATCCATTGTGTAGCAGGCATTCCCATTCGAACCTTCTTTTTTGGTTGTTCATCATCATCCTCTTCCATGGTAAATCGTCCCCTCTTATGTCCAACCTGACATATAAGCTACACAATAATAGCCCAAAAAGGGTAGTACAAGTCAGATTTTAAAAGTGTAAACAATAAATAGTAAATTCTAAAGTAATAATAGCATGAAGTACCTTCTGAGCACCCTCGGTGTTTATTGGCCTGATATCTGGGTTTGGGCCCACAATTCCATCAAAAAGGGATATATATTTTGCATAATTTGGTTCTTCATCAAACTTCAAATTCACTACATATTCAACAAACTGCCGGAAAGGTTGAGGACAAAAGCAACACAAAGTTTCTGGAGAGGTGGCCATCTTTTTTTTGCAGACAAGAAACCCTTTATTTTCTCCCTGTGATAAGAAGTTTCATACGAATCATATTTACTATCATGGTACTAAAATGATTATGTTTGAAACAGTTATAACCTGATATCCTTGCCAGGGAAGCCGACCTCGAAGAAGGAAGACAAGAGTGTAAGCAAGAGATTCCAAGTCATCTCTCCTGCTACCTGTTCTGCCAAGATGTGCATGCACACTAGCATAACGAACTGTGCCCCTGTGGCAAGAATATAGCTCTCAAAATCATTCAAAACCTGCATGTTGACTAAGGTTGACTAAGGTTTATAGATATTTAACAATAATTTACCTAAACACATCTGGTCGTTGATCATATTCAACATGAAGGCCAGTAGAACTATCACGCCACCGAGTTGCTGGGTAGATAAATTGGTAGTACGATATGAGCATCCAGATTATGAGAAATTAGACGCATGTTCATTGACGATGGACATGTCAAGGGTAATGCAGTGTACTTACCTAATCCAAGATCAACCAGAAACAACTTCTTTTCATCTGGAGTTCCTGGGGGTCCAAGCAAAAAATTCTCAGGCTTTACATCACCATGCACATATCTGCAATAAGGACAGAGAATGATGAAATGCTCTTGCAACAAAATGTGATCAATATACTCAATTTTCAATTTAGTTAAACAACACAAGCATATACAAAATAAAATCTAAAGTTTCTAATAAACGTAAGAACAGATCCAATTTTATATTTCCCAAATCATTTTATAAATATAAATGCTGCTCAATCAGAGAAATAAGATGTTTCTCCATCATGTCACCAAAAGGTAACAACAAGCTATTGACCACGTTTTTCTAACATGATAAACAGAGAACAGCAAAACAATAACATATGGTCACATCAATCAGGAAGCATTCTAAACTGCAACAGACCTGTCAATGAAAATAAAAATCAGAAACAATTAAACATATTCAGGAAAAGAATAATTACCCTCTAGAATGCATCTTCTCTAATATGGAGATAGCCTCAATTGCAATACATGCAACCATTTCAGTAGACATGCTGAAATCCAAAAGGAAAAAGAAACAAAAGTTAGCTATTCAATAAAAGCTCCAACAATAAGAAGAATAGAATGATTACATTTCAATATTTGACATAGATACTAACGTGTGTGAGTTGTTATTCCAAACATCCCACAGACTAGGACCAAGCATATCCATGACCTGTAAGTAAAGTGTAGTTATAAAAACATTTAGACACAACCAGAAGCCTCCACCCATCAACTAAATATTCATGAGTACATACCATAATATAGTAGTCACCTTGCCGTCCCTTGAAATGTACTCGTGGAACACCATGACTACCGCCTAATGCACTACAAGACATGATCACAGAAAAGTTAGCACTTAATATCCGTAACAAAGTGAACACTACAAGACATGATCACGGAAAAGTTAGCACTTAATATCCGTAACAAAGTGAAACCACACGTGGGACGAAAAACGTTCAACTCACTTGTAAACCTGCCACTCGTATGGAGGTCCATAATTGCAACCCTTGCTGCTTCTATGTTCGAATTTTAAGGCTACCTACAACAATTGAAATATGCATCAGTCAAATACAATTTTAAAACAAAGTTCACATGCTAATACAATACCTCAACAGCACCAGCACCAGTCCGTTCGCTACAATTCACAACTCCCATCCGCCGACCAACATAGACTTGCCCAAATCCTCCCTTACCAAGTTTTCTCTCAATTCTATACAACGGAGAGCCACCAACTTGAACCTGTTGCAAACAAAAATACACAACAGATTAATTTTCAACATCTACAAAAATCAATCCATATAAGTACCTTTTGTTTATAATTTTTAGTTCATTCGTCCAAAAAATAGAAACATAAAAAAAAAAAATCTAAGAACCAAACATGAGCTCAGTGCAGCAAAATAGGACTATTTAGCATGCAAGTTGTTATAAGATGTTTAGTGTTCCAAAACAGAAAACAAAATAACAAAGAGAAACAAGACATCTAAGAAGAACATCGAACAAATAAAGTTACATTAGTACATTTTTTCAGAACTCAAACTACAGAGAAGAGATGTGAAACTAAAATCACCTTCTCCGGAAGAGGAGCAGTGCTACCTTCGTCTTCAGCTCCCAGAGCCTTATCTGCGCTGCGGCCAGGGGTATCATCTTCATCCATGTCTTCCTCTTCAAAAACCCTAACCGAAACCTTATTACTGTTATTCTCTTTCTCCCCTAGCTCGTCTCTCAAATTTCTATTTCTGGCTTCGCGAACAGCACCAGCATAATCGTTCACGATTTCATCGGCGGCGGCGATCGCGTTGCTCTGTCTCCGGTTCCTCCTGGTTAGGGCAGCCGCAGCGGTTGTCTTCCTCCTTCGAGCTCTGGCAGCCGGCGGCGAGGTTGGCTGAATGATCGGGTTTGCGTTGTCTACGTGTCTGTTTCTGCGTGCTCGGGAACGCAGCTCAGGCATGGTAGGGATGGTGCTTGCCCATGAGGAGAGGAAGACTCATGAAGGTTCGAGAATCATCGATCAGGGCAGATTATGAAGTTTAGATAAAAGAATGGTATCAAAATATCCGAAAATGGAGTTGGGAGATTAATAAATAACGAGGGAGATAGGATCAACCCGAGATTAGGGTTTGACGAGAAGTAATTTTAGAGATCTGTGGAGGGAAACAAAAATGCAAGGATTCTTTGTAGTTCTAGATTTCAGGTAAAGAGACAGAAACATGGATACAGATTTGTTATTTCATTTTTCCTGATTTTTAAAAAATAACCATTTTATAGGGATTGCATTTCATTACATTGCCACTTATGTGGCAAAATATGGTTACACTTATTATTAATAATAATAATAATAATAATAATAATAATAATATTCTCGTAAAATAATAATAATTTGTGAATATTGTTTTATTTTTAGTTCGGATGTGTGGAAGTGTTATTTATTTGTCTGAATGTAAGTTGTTGTATTCTTCATAAAGAGAGTTGGAAAGTGCTCTGGTTTATTTACAGTTTTTTCAATCTAATTTCAAACTAGAAAAATGATGCACTAAACATTTATGGTTAGTTTGGTGGAACAGGATATAACCTACTCAAAATACTAATATAATTCATAAATGTTTGGAGTATTTTTTTTCCCTTTGTTTTTGTAATGTTTTTTCATGTAATTTGAGAGGAAAATGTAGTTAAAGGAAAAAAATATAAAGAAAATGAAAAATAAAAATTATTTGAATGAAGGGATGAAAATAAAAAAATAAAAAAAAGTGGAAAGTTTAAAGTTGATTTAATTGATATGAGAGAAAAAATTTGTACATATTTGAAAAACAATTTGTGAACTAAATTTTTAAAATAATTTATAAAACATAAATTAAAATTAAAATAAGTTTTAAATATAAAAAATTTATTATGAAATTTAATAAATAAAAAGTTACATTTTACAAATAAAATAAATTAATTTAAAAAATATCAAAATTTACATTAATAAATTTATTTTATTTATTATTCTAATATTCATTTTAATTATTTATTTTATTATAATAACACATAATTATAATTATATTAAAAATAATATATTATAGTAATAATCAATTGCATTAAAAACATTGATTATATATGTTTTCTGCAAATCTTCTTCAATTTCGAAAAAAAGATTCTTATTTTTGTTTTTTTCGCGATTTTAATATTCTAGGACCTTGTTTTTCTAACTTTACTTAATAGTTACTTAATAGAGTATCTTCACGTGTCTTCTGTCAGGAAACTAGTATTAGTTGGTAAACCTGAATGGATTGTAGCTATATCTATGTCAACAGTAATTGCTATAAAATGTAATTAAAATATTGAAAAGTTAATAAATAAATTACTTTCACAAATAATATATAAATTTTGTGTGGATCTTATAGAATATATCCTATAGTTATTAATTATAATTGATTTATCCGTTACATTTTCAGACAGTTTGTGTATCTTTCATATACTTAAAGAAAATATGTCAAAAGAAAATTAAAATACTCATCTCATCTCATCTGTGTCTGGATAAGGTGATTTTAATGTAGAAACTTGTGTTTTATTTCCTTCCATTTTCTAAAATCTTTGTATCCTTCCTCTTTTTTCATCTTACTATGCTTCTCAGATTCTATTTTTTTTTTAATTTAAATATAAAAAATAGGAATTATTTATTTCAATGGATGTGTGTTATATTTTTTAGACATAAATTAATTATTACTATAAATCAAGTTTGTCTTAAATTTTATTTAAATTTATCTATTTAGAGTTAACATATCTTTTTAATAGAGTTATTAAATGTAATTTATATAGTTGAGGATAAATGTTTTCAAAAACAATCAATATCCTATATTTATTGTTGATAGGATGAATAAAGGTGGACTTGATATGTGATTATATTTTTATTATTTTGATTGTTATAGTATATGTACTTTATTTTGTGTTGATATATTGTGATAATGTTATTCTAAAGGAATAGATGTTGTAAAGAGTATATAGAACGACATTTAATAATCTTTTATGTGTATTTGTTTTAGTTAAATATAGTCGAGTAATATAATATAAATATATACTAAAAATACAATTAAAAATGATATGTAACTTTGTATTTTTAATAAACTTAAAATTTTTGAGCTTTTTGTTATAATTATGATCTCAATATTTATTTTAAACAGACTGTAGAGAATTAAGCTAGTTAGAAAATTTTGTGTGATTTTATAATCTAATTTTCTTTTCTATTTATTATATGTGACATATAGATTTTAAATATTTAATATTAAATATAAGGTCAATTTATAATATATACATTAGTGTAATTCTTGTTTTACAACAGGGAATTAAGTTAGTTAGAAACTTTTGTGTGATTTTATGATCTAATTTCTTTTTCTTTTTATTATATATGACACGTAGATTTTAAATATTTAATATTAGATATAAGGTCAATTTATAATATATAGATCAGTGTAATTCTCGTTTTACAAGTTGATTTTGCAAAGATGTGTTAGACTTAAACTGACTTCCTAATATGATATATGAGTCATTAAAAGTTTATCCAGGTTAAGATTTTGCTTATTGTTTCACCCTCTATTAGATCGTTATTAAACCCACTTATATTAGTCTCATGCTCATCATCGACTATAAATAATATCAATTTACCAAAATATGAATAAGAACAATCTGACCTTTCAAGTCAATTTTGTGATAATGAATTATACTTAAACTCAAATCTGAATATCTTCTACTACAAATATGTTACAAATGGCTAGAGCCACTGAGATGAATGCTGCAACATTACAACATCAAAGTCTCACTATGACATAATAATAGAGTAGTTTGAGGGATCACAAGGATGTCAATGAACGTATCTCAGATATTCACCTACATCTTCTAGTCTATATGAATTTGTTGAGGCAACTTATTTTATGCCTTCTAGCTCTTAACCAATGAAGTAGAAATTTTGTGGATGTATGAGGTATATAATGAATATGAAAGGAAAAGTTATTTCACATGATACCTTCAAAGAATAATTATTACAAGAAACATCTATTCATATTTTATACTCAAACTATTGTTGAAGCCCAAAAATATAGAAAGTTTGGAAATTAAATGTGATATGAAATAAAAAAGACTCGATTATTCTTAATGAATATTAGACAGTTTCTCGCTTTGATAAAAAAAGTCAAATATTAAAGAATTTGAAGACCAATAACACGACGAAAATATCATTTGACTGGACATTTTAGTGACAAAGGGATAAACATTTAGAAGAAACCTTACTTTAAACCTTAGTCTTTGAAAAATAATACTTTTTTTTTGTTCACAATAACAATATCAAAGTATATTTAAAGTGTTTTAGACATGATGAGTTACAATTTGATAATTAGTGTTTCCCACCAATGACTAACATAAACTCTTTCAATCATCAAAATTTTAGGACATCTAACTAAAATTTGTTCATCAAAGAATAAGACAATTGTTATGTTCCTACTTATAAGGTATAACAAGTTGATAAAACCAAACCTATGACAATTTGGAAAGTTTTTGTTCATCGGTGAAAGATTTATGTTGTGCATCTTGTCATGAATTAAAAGTATTGTATGGTTATGGAACAACACATTTTTCTAATATTTTTTGATTGTGTGAATGCTCATGAATTAAAAGTGTTGTATGATCATGGAACAACACATTTTTCTAATATCTTTTGATTGTTTGAATGCTTTAGACTTTCCTACCAAAGAACTCCATTTTGAGTTGGTTTCTACCTCAACTTCCATTATAATGTCATTTTATAACATTTGTTAGTTATATTCAAGGTTGTTACTTTGACTGCTTATCACTAGACCAAAATTCATAATTAATTATCAAAACAAATATTTATATTTAAAAGTGTAACATTTCAAGTTTTACAATTCAATGTAATTTAACTTCATTCAGCCCATACAATGAGACATTTAATGTAACTTATAACATTTTTTCTTCTAATAAATGTACCATTAAAAATCAAACTGATGACTTTGATTCTGATACTAATTGTTGAATTGAAATTTTAACACTGAATCAAAAGCTAAGCTATAACTAATAGTTAAGAAATACTAATGTTTTTTAGGTAAATATCCAAATTATTTTTTTATTTTTATTATAAAAGTAATTATATCATTTTTTATTTTAAAGAAAATATTTTATCATTTGTTAATTTAAGAGTTATAGAAAATTACAACTGCAATATTTCATTATTTATCTTTTTTTCAAAATAGAGGATTGATAGTTTAAGATTTGAAATCTCTTTTCTGTCATTTTTTTTTAAAGTAATGGTTTCAAAAAACTCTAATGAGGGAAGAATTTTTATTCTTCAGTGCACTCAACTTCCTCAGTATTTTCCTAGAAAAATTCCTTAATCTCATCGAAACTACCGTATGAGCCATGATTAGTAGCACGATCAAATTCTCTTACTAATGGTGTTCCATCTTTATTGCAGAGTTCGGGTGGAATACAATACCTGCAAAAGTATTAAAATATTCAAATTAATTTAGGCTCTAGCAGTTTTGCAATATTTAAAATTATAACCTACACATGCATGTTTTATGGTGGATTTTTCTTGTATTTACTTTGGATGCAATGAGTTACCCTCAACTTGCATATTACTTCACTTCTTATAGATAACTTATGAAGCACTTCAACACGATATTAAGACCATAAAAGACTGTGCAGATGAACCTTTAGGATCCAATATAAAAAATTAACTTTAAAGGCTTTTTGTGCATAACATTGTGAAGCCGAAATAACTAGCGATAGTGTGTGCACAAAGTCAATATTTCAATATTCCATATGAAAAACAATGATTACAACTTTTTATTTATATTATTACTGAACGATGTAACTTTATCAAATGTGTTTCTTTCATAACATTGAGCATGCTTATGTGTCTCTTCCCTAAAGTTTGGCAGTAATAGTACATTTTGGGAACTTTCTGAGAAGAGTCCCACCCACAACTAACCAAAGAGAAGACTCTATTTTGGCAGAGATAAAGAAAATATCAACCCACAATAAAATATTTATGCGAGGGATTTAAGAAAAATTATAAGTTGACATTACATCTTTATGAAAAAAATACTTACCTAATAACTTTATTTTAATAATATGATAAAAAGTATATTTATATTTTAAATTAAAAATGAAATTAAAATATTAATATAATTGATTGCTAAATAATTGTTTTCTTAATCAATAGATTATCGGGATATAAATCGTTATCATTTAAATCAATTTTTTATAGAGATGATATATTAATCATCTTTATATAACTATCAGACTCCTCTTCTCTCGTATTTATTTAATAATTATTTTTTATTAATATATTATTATTAAAAGGAAATTTGCACTGGTTATATATGTTAAAGGAGTAAACATTATTTTTTTTAAGAAAATGAAGATAAATATCACACTTTTCGCTTATATATATAAATATATTTTTTATTAATTTAGATTTGTCTATAGGATTTTAATATAATTTGAACGTAATTTCGCATGAATTTATTGTTTTGAGAAAATAGTTTTGGATTATTTGAATACTTTGTTTTTTTAAGAAATATAACAAATCTGATATATCTGAAGAAACAAATTTTATAAATGGTACGTAGTAATTAACTAAAGATATACAAAATACATTTTTATTTATATTTAGGTGTTTCTATCTCGTTCTATTCTTTTATAACTATTAAAATTGTTTATGGTTAATTGTATTATTCGGTCAAAGGTACTGTTCAATTTTGACAAGTTGCTAGTCATGATTCAAGTCGACATATTATCGAATCAGAGCAGTTCTCTTTTCATCATTACACACCTTGGTTTATATGCCATCTTTTTAACAATTAACCAGTATTTTGTGTACTTTACTCTCTCTGACAAAAAACAAATTTTGTGTGATTTATATCTTCCTACTGACAAAAGACAAAAGTTAATTATAATGCATCAATCATCACTATCAATAATAAAGGATTATAAAAGAAAAGTATATGTTTTATTTGATTCAGTCAACTATAATCTCTGATATATGAGAATTGACTTTGACATCGGAGTGCCTTTTGTAGGTACTTCTCCCATTCGCATCAGCTGCTGAAGACTGAAGTTCGTGAAAGAGAACTGTTGAAGCTGGACTCAAGAAAGAATTGTTATCCCCTCAGGTCTCGTAAGAACAATTTGCATAAAACGTAGGATAGAGAAGGTGTTTAACATATACTTCCATGGTATCGATAGGAATAAGGTGCAAGACTAGAGGCAAGGTGATTTCGTGATGGCGAACGACCATATGACTATACTTGTTGCTCTACAACAGGAGATGGCCAAGATGAGACAGCGGAATGAAGAGAAGATCCATGCCCTACAAAGGAAAAATAAAGAAATAAGGGAAAAACTATACAACCGACCCCTCTCCACTGCCCAAGGGTGGCGACCGAATTAAGAGCCTTATCCCTTCCAACCAAACCAAGAACAACACAGTGGTGAATGAAACTGAACATGACTAGTCCAAACCTCACACATCTATCCATACCTCATACCAAAAAAGAAGCAGTCGTAGGCATTTCTTTACCGACAAGATCATGAGCATCGAGTTGCTAAGTACATGAAAAGGTTTAAGTATAAAACGATACGATAGAACCATAGATCCTGATGAATATGTTGACATTTATGTTACACAAATCAGTTTGTATACTGATGACGATATAATCTTTTACAGTGTAGTTGGTAAGAGTTAGTTGAAAATCCTCTCAACTAATAGAAAACTAAGGTTAAGTCGAGATTAGTATTAGTCTGTATCAATCAAAGAACAAATTTACTGAAAATAGAAATATGAATTAACACTATTAGCTTTAACTAAATCATTAGAATAATTGACGTTGAGAGTTTAATATTATTAATATTTTATTTTATATATAACACTCATATAAAAAATGTAATAAAAATAAAAATAAAATATTTTTTAATTGACAGAGTCGATCTGATAAAGCATAAGGAATGAAATATTAAAATAATGTCACTAACACCTTTTCTATCGGATTTCAAATCTTCAAACTCTATTATTTTTTCTCATTTTATAACACATCAATGTTTTAATATATAAAAAAAATTACAATTTAGATACCAAGTTAAATATAACAAACATAATAAATTAATAAATTAATCACAAAATATGTGAAAACCTTAAAACACTTTTACAAATAAACATAAAAATCATATCTTTAAATTATTAATTCACACACTTTCAACTCTACTCTAAAAATCTCTACACCCCAAGAACATTTGCTCTCACCAACACTCAATTACACATAAACTCTATCTTTTTATCAATACTCTTCACACAAATTTAGATACCAAATCACAACATAAATTAAGAATTTAAAAAAAACTCGAAAATTATTAAAAAATGCAAAAGAAGGAGAAGGTGAGATATCACGTACGGAAAACTAATGATAAGTTATCCTCAATAATTTTTTTTTAATTTTATTTATTTTTTCATTAGTGTCGGATTATACCAACACTACTTACTATTTTTTAAAAATATATTTTATTATCAATTTTCAAATCTTGCATTTAATTATTATTTTTTTTTCATTTTCATAGATTAAATCAATATTCCAATGTTATTATTTAAACTTTTAATTTTATATTATGGTAATTTTTATTATTTTTGAACAACATGATAGCAGTTTCTTTAACATTAGATTTAATAATTTTAATATTTTTTTATTAATTTATAGTGTCAGTGTAATGTTAGTTTGACCGATTTTAAAATGTTTTTAATCTATACTCAATTTGGATAATTAACCACAATTTTTTTAGTGGAAAATCAATATCACATTAACAGTTTAAAAAATAAAATTGACTTTTTGTTCAAAATAATATATGTTTGTGGTAAAAATTAAACTATGAATTTTTTAGTCAAAATAATATTATTTTTAATTGTTGAGAAACTCTTAAAATTTTAAAAATAGTAAATTATACTTATAAGGACATATGTACTTTTAGGAAATTAAGTTTGATACTGTTTACTTCAAAATAAAATAATTTTTGTAAAACTTTTTTTACCTATTTTTTGTAGTTTTATTTAACAACGAAGACCTATTTTTGTAGTCATTTAATGTATTTTAAAAGTTTTAAAAAATTATATTATTATGATTAGAAAAGTCTCAACTATAAGTTTATATGACACATAATCTTTTATTACAAGAAAATTTCGTATTAGTTGTCAAATTAAAACATCAGTCTAAGAGTGTGATGTGATGTAAATAAAATATGTTAAATTGGCTTCTAAACAGACCCAAAATAAATTTACGGGAGTGGACTAAAACCTATTATAAGACGGATGCAAAAGAGAAAATAGAAAAAAGAAAGCCATTTTGAATATAAGAAAAAAAATATTCTTTTTAATATGATTGGTTACTAAAGTGAGTTTAGCCTGTGCTAAGACATTAATAAAGAAAAAAAAAAAGAATTTGATTTTCTGTGGACTATTGAAACATAAGAAAAAATAATTTATACATAGAATTAGTCCACCCTCAAGTATATTTATTTATTTATTTTCATAAATTTAACATACGGAATGATATTTATTTATTTTTCCTCGTTTAGATATGTTCGCTTGATCCACATATATTTTTATCTTTTTATTAGACGAGAGATATTTTTTCTAATTTTAGTTTTTAATATCACTGTCCTCAGATTTTAGTATTCCTCTCCTTCCTTCCACTGTCCTTAGTCTTTACTGCTCCTCTTCTTCTTTCCATTGTCCTTAGTCTTTATTGTTTCTCTTCTTCCTTCTGTATGTCTTCAGTCTTTACTGTTCCTCTTATTCATTCCACTCCACTGTCATCAGTCTTTATGTTTCTCTTCTTTCAGTAAGTGGACTCAAATCTCAACTCTATTTCTTTGACTCTATTAAATTTATTACTCTAAAATACATTTTTATAATCATGAATAGAAATTAATAATTTAAAATTATAATAAAATTAATTTGACAATTTTTAGGATCTAAAATCAAATATATATTTAACAAATCTTTAATTATCTAGTAAACAAATTATTAAACTTGACAAAAATTGATTTATTAAAAAATATATTATTATTATTGTTATTCACTACATATAAGAACCATAGTAAAAACATAATATATATATATATATATATATATTTATAAAAGTTAAAATATATTATTTTTATAATATATTTTAAAATAAAAGAGACATATAAAAAAAATATTTTTTTTATATT
>Ga0099824_1003282_pt1 | contig 23647 bp, 13 predicted proteins | sample SiratrowhiteBW_FD_76837 | JGI IMG/M metagenome (GOLD analysis project Ga0099824, IMG submission 76837) | Root nodule microbial communities of legume samples collected from California, USA - Siratro white BW | ecosystem: Host-associated > Plants > Roots > Nodule | place: USA: California...
AAAAATATATATATATATAGTAAAATACCATCTTGCACATTTTTCTTTTTTACTTTTTTTTTCTATATACCTTTTTGAAATATTAGGGGAGTACTTTTTGTTTATCTCTTTTTTAAAACTCTAAGGGCATACTTCAAGAATTATAAGCACATTGTCATACTATTTGATAACCTTTCAAACTCATGAACTAAAGATGACATCAATATAAAATATTAAAAAAGCGAATTCTTTACATCTAGACTATAAGACAATGTATAATGTGTGTTCATTTTAGCTTGCAAAAACTTTTTTTTTTTTATAAATGAAAATCATTGTAGGGACACATGAAACTTCCGAGGCCTAGCACATTGTAATCAATGTATAAGGGGACAAAACTTTATTAGTTGCACCCTATCGTCTCATATTACAAGCCTCGTTTAACAATGGTTATAAAACAAATTAATTAAGTGCACATCATTTGCAAATATGCATTTATATGGACCTCAAGCATAAGATGGAACAATAACATTAATTTATATCTAATAACTATGGCATGTTTTGAGACTTTCGAGTTGTTAATCGACATCATATCCTCAAAAGATGATACTACTTGGGGAGAAATTGTTGTGGAATAACTTTAATTGGATCCACCTTAAACTAACACTTTTTCTCAACAAATTACAATCCACAAAAATGTAAACTCTCATGTTCTAAAAAAAGTAGAATATAAATAGTTTCTTTTTTAAATTAAAAGGAAATTAACTAAAAATATTTAAAGAGTAAAAAGTTTGAAGATGAAATATAAATTACTAGATAAGATATAAATTAAGGTAATTAATGTCATAAATCAAGATCTAAAAGGCTAAATAATAATTATATATGAACCTTAACAAACAGTGTTTTATATTAGTCTAATGTTTTAAAGATTTATTACAAATTCTATAAATAGAGAGTATCTTAATAGATAAAGATTATTGTTCCATAAACCTCTCTTATACATTCAGTGACTTGAGAATAGAGAAAAAGTATTTTGTATGCTTGAAATGGTTTCCACATTTAAAGATGTAACTTTCTCTTTCAATTAAAATTAATTTTTAATTTTTGTATTCAATGCATAAAAGTTTTATATTTGTAATTAATCTTAAATATTGTTGTGAGCATTAAAAATTTGAATAAAATTGAATATAATATATTATATCACACAATACACAATTTTATGTCACCACGTAAACACCATACTTTGGCATTTTTGTTGTCATGTTCGGGAACCATTAATAAGTTAATCTACCCACAATTGAGAAGGTTCATAATGGAAGAAGAATATATATTGCATTGAAGCAATTTCTGGGACTATTAATCTTTTAGATAAGAAATTTATTGAAAAGTAGAACCACAAGAATTGGTATCAATGTTCACTCAATTTTGAACATCGTCCTTTACACAATGAGAATTATATAAAATATAAATAAATTATTTATTTAAACAAAAAACATTAAATATAAAAAACAGTTAAATATAATTATCTCGACATAATTAAGTTAGAATCAAACTCGATATGATATTCAAGAAATTTGACTTTCTTTCCTCCCTCAACATGTTAGGAAATGAAATTCTTCTTCACAATACTATAAGGCTTAAAATAAATGATTTATATCAAAACGCTCCTAATTTAATGTATCAAGATTTTCCATGAGATATTTAAAAAATTAATTTAGTTCAAATATTTGATATTTTATGTAAAAAGGGCAAAGAAGCGAGATTCATACCCAATCTTTACTTACGTGATTTTTTTTTGTTGTTGTATAAAGAAAGTAAAAAGGGTCAAATGCATAAATATAAGCTTAATTTTCATGTATAAAAAGTTTTGTATTATCAATTAATTAAATATGATCTCAGATATAAAATCAATAAATTTATTATACTTCTACGTGGTATAAATGTTTTAACACTGAGTACAATTAAATTAAATTCAAAATTCATTATGGTAAATTTTAACCAAATTCTAAATACAAATCCAGAAGACTAAGAATATTGACCACAACAATGATGTATAAAATTATTAAATAACATGAAAACTTACATTAAAATTTGCTAAAACATTATATAAATCTAATTGCATTTTTTGAATTTATGTTGTAATGGAAGATACTCCCCAACAGAGTTGAGTCTGACAAAGTGAGTGGAGATGTTGAAGGACGATCATTAAATTATGGCGTGTACCAATTGCCACTGTACTCTACTATTTCATGCAGGCCATGAGAGAGTTTTTGTATAAATCACTTAGCACCTTTGAATGTTGAGATTCTTGATTTAGAAAAGAAACATATTTGAAGATATTGTGCTTGCCAATATTTGGCCAACCAAAATGACCCACTAACTGTAATTTCTACTTTCAACCATTGAATTTGAATATCTGCCATAAGTATTCAACCACTTGACCCTCCATTGTCCTTGCATCACCAGTGGTTAAACTGTGGGTGTTTGATAAGATGAATGGAGTGAGTTTGGCAGAAAAGATAAGAATCTCTTTTGTGAGTATGCAATGGCCTTCATTTTTTATTTTTTCATGCAATCATGAGAATTTTGTAGTTGCAATCAATTTAAAATTATTTTACATATATTTTTAAAGTAAATATATACTATAGAGTTTAAAATTTTATCATATATAATAATTAATGATAATATAAAAAAAATCTTTATAATGTTAATATATTTTGATTAAATTCATACATAATATTATATTCTTTTAATATTATTTAACAGGAGTTTGACAAGATTATCTACAAATAAATAAATATTTGAGAAGATTCAAACAATGTGATATGTATTCCTAATAAAGAGTAATTAAATGAAATTAATGTGGGAGATGAACTCTTTAAATGAATCTTACCATATTGTGGGCACATATGTGAGAAAGGTAAATGGGGTATTGGATTTTTTCTATTATGGTTTTGGGATTAACTCTACATAAATCAAGGTTGCATGTAAAGGAAGGAGGGTTTATGGATGCAAAACATAATGGGCATTTTGCTGTTAGTGAAAAGAGATCATGTATGTAGTATATTATACATTTGCAGAAAGGAGAGAGATAAAACAGAAAAGACAGAATGGATGTAAAAGGATAAAACTTTTTCATAAAAAAAAAAAAAAGTTGCCTTTATATATAGGCATGCTAATACAGAAAAGACATATAACAATATAACAAAAGAATCAGATCTAACAGCCACCTCAATCTCCACCTTATATGTCTAGCTTCCGGAGTTTAAAAATAATGACTTTAAAACTTCTATATTCAAGTGATCTAGTAAAGACATCAAAAAGCAATTGAAAAGGCTTGATTTGAAGTTTGTAACATGATAATGCAACTCAATATTTTTAGCTTATTTATGAAAACTAGTACTTGAAGTTATATGTCTTGCAAATTGATTATCTCTTCAATCTTCAAGTCATCAAACAAAAATTTTAATTATTGAATTTTACATGTAACATTAGCAAGAGCTTTATAGATTATTTTTTTTATTTCCAACATATTAAAAAGATCTAAGAAACACACAATAACCGATTGTTGGTCATCTTGTTTAGAGACAAGAGGTTCAATGTGAATCAATAAAGCCTTTTAGATATACAATTGAATTTCCTTAGAAAGAAAATACCTTGTCTTGGAACACTTTTAACATATTGCAGATTCTGTTAAGCTGCATTATGATGATTCAAGGTTGGAACACAAAGAAATTGACTCAAGAATTGTACGATATAACTGATATCTTGTCCCATATTTTTAATGAAATAAAATATTTCAATGAGACTTTGAAGAGGAGAAACCTTTTCCAATGGTGTTCCTTCTTCAAACATCAATTTAACATCTCTAACCATACGAGTATAATAGCAAGAAGACTTGTATCAATGAGAATATCAAGCACATGTTGTACGGGTCCTCCTCAAGTTAGGCCCAACAACAACATTTTATTTTTAAAATAAAAATATTGTGGCAGCTCAATGGGATTTTAAGTGAGTAACCTAATGTGACTCAATAGGCTTTTACTATCAACACATAAAAAGCGAAAAGGAAAGATTATGTTGTTTTTTGCCAATTTTTGAAGTTCTTATTTACTTTGGATGGTTGTTTGAGTACTTATTTATACTCTATTTTTAGTGAAATTTCATGCTCTTACTCCTCTTACCGTAGACATCAATATGATGTTTTTAGATTTTAGTTCTTTCACTATATAATGCGCTCTACTTGTTGAGCGTTCTCACTATTTTCTTGGTGAGTAAAGCATTTATTTGTGAGGTTCTTTTGTGAAAGCTCTTTATTGTACTCTTTGATATTTTATAGTAGAGATTTTTTGTGGACTAGGTCTGGTGGTTTTGTCCCTCTCTTTTGCATATTTATTTTTCTACTCTCTAAAATTTTTTGGATTGTCGTATATCACGCTTCTCTTGTTTCTTTTAAGTGAGAAAGATTTTATTTAACACGCATATAATTTGAGTAATTTTTTCCACTACATTTGAGACACATGAATTCCTTCACTCATTAGTGATTTCACATAACCTAGGAAATACTTGAGATTACCTAAATCTTTAACCTTGAAAGCTTTGTCCAAATATTGAATAACATCTTTGATATAAAAAATGGAGCTTCTCGAAAATATAATATCATATACTTATAGAAAGAAAATTGTAAAAGAATTCAAAGTTTCTTTAATGAACAAAGAGTGATCAAAAGTAGATAGCATAAAGCCAATATTATTAAGAGAAGAAGAGAGTTTTGCAAACCATTGACAACTTGTCTGTTTCAAACCATGTAATGACTTTCTTAATCTACAAACTTGGCCTTTTTTTAGCATATTTATTCTAAAAAGAGGTTCTATATAAACTTCTTCATTTAACTCATCATGCAGGAAGGCATTTTGATGTCTAGTTGCTTCAAATGCTAGTTTTGTATGACTGCTATTACCAAGAGCAATCTCACGGTAGTTAGCTTGGCAACAGAAAAGAAAACTTCTAAATAATCAACTCCTTCTAGCTGAGTGTCCTTTTGCAACAAGTGTGACCTTATGATTTTCAATTTCTTCATTTGATTTATATTTGATTTTGTATATGCATTTTCATCCAATGGGTTTCTTTCCATGAGGAAGATTTGCCATGTCCTAGGTCTTTTTTTTTGTTCTAAAACTTGTATCTCCTTTTTCATAGTATCTTATCATTCTAGAATTATAGCAGTTTCTTCATAGGTTTGCGGTTCTTGATTAGAAGATAAGGCCAAAGTATAATGCAATTGTTTTAAAGACAACTTCTTGTAAGTAAGATATGAAGAAATAATATAGACAAATTTTTTAAAAGTAGTTAAAGCATTTAGATTGGTTAAAGTATTTGTATCATCACAGTCATAGTCTGAGGATCGTAATCTTTAAGAAAAATAAGAGCTCTTCTACTTCTTGTGGAAATGTTGTTAGCTATTTGTAAAATTTTAAATTTTCATATTTCACATTCCTTTAAAAAGGAAAATAGTAGAAAATAGTATTATACTGATTTAGGAGTTGAGTTTAAACATGATTCTATACAGTTTGACATTTATTTCATTGTATTAGTAAGTTTTTTTTTTTTTTTAAATTGGTTTCAGCTATTGGAATATAAGTTTTATTTTTTATTTTTTTAAAGGATGTGGATATCAAAATTCTATAAGAAAGTTAATATCAATTATGTTATTTTTTCTTTGTGACAGAATCAAATTGTTATCAATTCTGCTATTTTATCTTTTATGACATAGTCAGATTGTAATTTTTTTTATTCTTAATTGTTTATCTTTGCACATGTGTCTAGCTTTTATTAATTATTTATTTTGTTTCTCTCTTTAGCATGTCTAGCTTTTATTAATTATTTATTTTGTTTCTCTCTTTAGCTAGACCACTCTTGGTATATAGTCAATTTTTTGTTTTTATTCTCAATAGAAAAATAGAAAGAATTATTTTATTCTTATATCCTTATCTTCTTATTTCTCTTTGTTTATCTTTATTTATTTTTATTAATCTCTTTATTTTATAATATTTTTTTAATATGAGTTTGGATCCACCTCACATGTATGATACCTTTTATATAAAAAAAAAATATTAATAAAGAAAGGAGAAAAAAAATATACTACAATAAATCACCTCCAACAACCACAAAGTTTACAGTGGTGTGAATAATAGAGAGGGATCTCTTCAAGAAGAATAGGTACCTTTATCTTAAAAGAAAAGAAAAATCTCAAGCCTTTATTTAAAAATTAGGTTAAAGTTCAGTTTTTTTAACCGTGAAAGGCATCAATCACTTACCCAATTCGGCATACATCATATCCAAGTTAATTTGTTTTGGATATGTTTGATTAAGTCTAGTGGAATCATAGCAACACATCTTTCGTTTTCACAAGTTTGAGGTTAGATGAATGAAGAAACAGTGTAGTAGTGAAAAGCATATGCCACTTAGCAGACAATCTAGGAAGAATATTGTGTATGTAACCATCCTTATGTCTTATATCAACTTACAATGCTTTTCTTCATCATAATTTTATGTACAACAATGGATCTTTTGTCTTCATGGGAAATTCTCTGTCGGAACTCCATTGGCATTAGTAAAAAATAATTGTATTTTCTTACATGATGCATGTGTTTGAATGTCAATATTTGTCGTGTATCAAACACCACCTACTTACTAATGTTGTATTTTGTTTTTGATTTAAAATGTAATGAAATTCTGAGCTAGATCTTGTTCTCAATCACCAAAGATCTAAACTAACATTCAAACATTGGTGCTACAATAAAAGAAGAAAGAAACGACAAAGTCTACAAATACTTTATGACATTGTGCATTGCATTTGACCATTATTTTACTATTCTTTATGGAATATTATTCTTCAAAAAGAAACAATAAAAATAAAAGATAATGCATCCGGTGTAAGAAATTCTAGTGACCAACAAATTAAAATAATATCAATAACATACTCCATTGAATATACACATTCTACACCTAAAATTTCAATTTTAGTTTTTATTAATTCCTACCCCACAATTTTTAGTTTCTTATTTTTTTAATGCAACTTTAATCTCAAATCTTGAAAATTTTCACAATTTGGTCACCTTTTTAAACTTTTACATATTTTTTCAAAAAAGTAATTTTTTAACCAAAATAAATTAGATCCACATTACTATTTAATAAATCTTTCACTTAGTATTAAATGAATGAACTGAAAAGAGTGATATGCAACTATAATCTCTCTAGAAGAAGAGACCAGTCAAAAGGCCAACCAAGATAGCAAAATTTCAACAACCTTTTTTCCTCTCTCCCTCTCCAAATTCCAATCCCCTTTGCATCTGAAAATTGTAACATGCAATGATGCAAATTTCGTTTTCCCAAGGTTGAAAGGAAAAGATACCAAGGTGAGAAAGAAAGCAAGAAAGAAAAATACTTAGAAAAAAGCAAATGACATAGAATGTGATCACCATGCCTAAAACACTCACAAATTTGTCCTGTGTGCTGTCGAATTGCACCATATATGCGGCAAGAAATGTGCATTTGGAGGGTCCATCTGTTGGATGTGACTTCCACAGTCACACGCACAAATAAAAAGAAACAACTCCAAAACCTCACACAGCCTTTACCCTTATATAGTACATGCTTCTCAATTTTCTCAATTTTCTCAAACCCCTTCTTCTCTCACTCTTCCTTTCACACCTCTTCAAATGGCTCAGGTACCAATTTTCATTGTATTGTCATGACCCTTTATCTTTCCTTGGATTCCTTATGCTTCTTTTGCTGCATTTTTATTATTCATGTACTTTTACATATTTATATACATATGGATGATCCATTGAAGTGACTAAGAAATTTTTTATGTGATTATTACTAATTTTATTTTCTCTTTCTTTTCTTGTGCATGTTACTCCTCTTTGGATCCACAACAGAAGGTTGTGTTAAAGGTTTTGACTATGACTGATGACAGAACTAAGCAAAAGGCTATTGAAGCAGCTGCAGATATCTATGGTAAAACCAAATCCAAATTTTGTACCTTAAATTTATTTTTATGTGTTTGTATGAGGAAAGAGTAATTGATCTGTTTGATTTTTGGTGGTTTGATCCATAGGGGTTGATTCAATTGTTGCTGATGTGAAGGAGCAGAAGTTGACAGTGGTTGGTCAAATGGACACTGTGAAAATAGTGAAGAAGCTGAAGAAAGTTGGAAAAGTGGATATAATATCAGTTGGACCTGCAAAAGAAGAGAAGAAAGAAGAAAAGAAAGAGGAGAAAAAGGAAGAAAAAAAGGAAGAGAAAAAGGAAGAGAAGAAAGAGGAAAAGAAGGAGGAGAAGAAAGAAGAGAAGAAAGAGGAGAAGAAATAGAGACAATACTCAATTATCATCGGGTTTTTTCTTTTTCTGATTCTACTTTTTTTTTTTTTTTTTTCACTTTGTTTTGCATATTTTCCCATATTCAGAAGCAATTGTATGCTGCAAAAATTGTCCATAGAGTCTTTTCATTTTTGATCATGTGGGTTTCTTCTCAAATCTGTTGTTCATAATCCTCTTCAGACATGGATCAATCTTCAATTGCTAAGATGGAAAAGTTTTGAACTTTTAATAAAAGGGTGTCCAGAAAATTGGCCAATGGTGAAGAAATATATAATTTTTTTTCGTTTTACTTCAATTTTCTAATATAGAGAACTGGGGAATGAAGGAATGGAAAAATGGTAATTGGCTTCAAAATTGTTATGATAATAGTAGATTGGTAGTGCAAATTATTTAATTCTTTTTAAATTGAGTCCCTTATTATTTTATTTACTTTTTTACTTTGTATTATTCTCATGCAAGTGGCTCTTGTTACTTGTGACTATGATGATAATATCGATGCTGTTTTTTTGTTCCTGCTGCTTATGAACAGAAACCAAGAAATTTTGGGTCATCAAGAAATTCCTGCTATTGGTTGTGGGTCATTTGATCTTAGCAGAATGGCACCAAAGTCCAAAATGGCTTGTAACTCTTATTTCACACGAAGTGTTCTTGTGGGCACACAAAAATGGTTTTCAAATTATTTTTCTAGGGAAGATGAATCTGCATAGGATTAATGAACAAACAATTTTAAGATAATAATTAAGTTGTTGTACCAATGATTTTGTAAACTAATTTACACTTAATAAAAATTAATTAACTTGATAGTAGTATTAAAGTTTTCCCCATTTATAGTATTCTTTAAATTATTGGAACTCTTCAATTTTTTCTTTTTAATTAATTAATTAATGTGTGATGATGATTTTCATTTACTTTGATAACTAGAATGAATTTATCTTGGTAAAATACTTTTTAAAGAGCTTTATGTACAGTGACAGATGTAGTAGAACTTATAAAGTTTAAAGAACCCTTCTCCATCCAATTGTACTAGTTTTTTTCAATGATTTGAAACTTGAAATTAACTTTTACTCAGTCATAATAAATTTGTGGTATGACATTTTTATTCTAAAAAATATACTTTTTTTTTACAGAGAAAAAAATGATCTGTTTTGTTCAAGATAAAGGTATATATGCATTCAATTTATATTAGTTTAAAAATATCTCTTAGCAACATTGAGTAGCTGCTATGAACAAACGTAGGATATATTTTTCTTTTCATCTCTTATGACTTTCATGTGTCATTGGTAGTTAATGGTTTTGGAATATTTAAACTATCATCTTCGAGAATTGTGATGAAATGAGGTTTTAAATTTATCATCGTTTTTGGAGACTTTACTTAAAATATTTGTTTATAAGGTCTCAAACTTAAATAATAAAAAAGTAAAACCAACTTTTAGTGGCACTGAGAGAAGAAAAAGAAACTTAAATATCATAAAAATAAACCAAAATAACAAAGTAATTGAAGAGGACTGCATAATATTTTAAATAAAGAAAATAACAAGGTAATTGAAATATCTGATAAAAAATTATTTTTGCTATTGTTGCTTTCTTTAACCACTTCAATTTTTTGTGATTTTTCCAAATAATTGAATTTATTTATAAATAATGATAATTAGATAATTTTCCAAAACGTAAACATTTAGAATATTATTTTTAAAATATTAAAAATCTTGCTTCTATTAGTAAATTTAAACAAAGTACATAAAATTTGACATAGAAAATAATATTCTGACTAAGTTACAGTTTTTTTCCCTCTTTGATTCTTGATGTATGATATTAATCATATTTTGTAAAATTTGTAATTTTACTACAATCCTCAATCTTACATATGTTTACTTATTTTATTTTAAACCAATTAAATCATAAACCTATCACCTTCACTCAAAACAAAAATATTATAATTGATTAAACATAAAAATTAAAACGAAACATATAAAATTGGAGATTTGATAAAAAATTGTAAATTTATTCAACATAAAATCTAAAGTTACAGAAAGAACAGAGAATCGAAATCATGGATAAGAAAGTAAAGGAAAACAAATTATAGTTTGGTTTAACATTTTATAATTCATTAATTGAATTGATAAAATTTAATATTTGTCAAAAAAAATTAAAGTGTAATATTAACTGGAATTTTAAAAATATGAAGAAAAGCTTAATAGTTTTTTTTTTTTTTTTAAATAATCCCTTAGGGGCATGAATGACACTTCTCTAGGGGGTCCATAATCATTAATTAAGGTACTGTTATCTTGGGCCACAATATTATTAGGTAGTAAGAATACCTAATCATAATATTAGCCATTAAGCATGCAATGATGAACAATTTAAAAATTGCAGTACCACTTTGTTACAAAAAAAAATTTCAAATGAGTTCATTCACAATTCAAATAATGAATGTCTTTTCATTAAACAAATTATGTCTGTCATCAATTAGCTGTAATTGTCCCAACAATTAACTATGGACATCATAAGACGTTTGTTTTGTAAAATGTAATTTTCAATTTTTATTTTTTAAATTAAACAACTTTTTTTATCTTCTACAAAATGTTCCATTCATTTTAGGTGAAAAAATGGGGTCCTTGGTAGTGACTCAAAAGGTGTGTTGAAAGTGATGAAATGGAAGAGGGGCCATTTGTGAATTCAGGCTATAACTGTTGATATTGTACTTGCAATGATCAAAGATATGAATTCAGTCAAATCTGAATTTTGTTGCATCATCACCAATGAATCTTGACACCGACTTCAGCCTGCAATAAATTAGAGATGGCTTCCAACTCAAATCCATGATTTTGATTGATCATTGACCTTTTACAATCTTGCCCTTCAGGGCACACCAATAGTGACTATCTTTGATTGGTTGGTGAAATTGGATTGAATTAAAGTGAAAATAAATAAATAAGAGTATTTGATTAGGAAAAAAAATATTTTTTATTAGCAATTTCTATGCTGTGAGGATAAAGGTTTCCCTGTGATGTATGATCAAACACTAATATTACTTTTATATGGAATATCAAATATTATGTGATATAAAATAGCTCTAAAAGTTACGGTATCATTAATTTTATGTAAAAGATAATCATAAAGTAATATATATTTTATGATTAATACAAAAGATCAATTATTGACAAAAGTAACCCATCCTCCCAAAAATTGGAAGAGAAAAATGGGTTTGAAGTCGGTTCACACAGTAAACGGGTGACAATTATTTCCTGCACCCCATTTTTAACCTACACTCCCTCATTTTCAAAATGACTGTTTTACCATTTTTAAAGTTATTTTTAGATTTGTTTATTCTTAAAAATTTTCCTTTTTGAAATTCATGAAATATATTCTGAAACATATTTTCTGAAACTGAAAAAAAGATTAAAACAATTTTTAGAACATATAAAATATATTTCAAACAATAAGTTGTTTAGAGTGTATATAATATCTTTCAATTTTTCAGAATAAGGTTTGCTTCTCGGCAAATAAATAAACAGACTTAGCCTACTTCTCTGCGGCTGAAGCTGGGATTTGGGGAAAAGCAAAAACGACTGAGAAAGAAGTTTTTGTTCATTCAGCTCTGCAAATACTAGAAAGAGCAAAAACCACAGAAGCAGTGATGGCAGAAGCAGAAGACAACGATACCAGCTCGCCCGAGCGCCAGGACCAAACCAAAATTAACAAGAAGAAGCACCATGACTCCAAAGAGAATGTCGAGGAAACCGACAATGACAGGAACAACAACGGTGCTAATCGCGATGAAACGGTTGAGGAGGGGTCTGTGGTTGTTACAGGCAAGAATGTCGGAGATGCGAAGTTCGCGACGGTGAAAAACTTTTCGGATTCGGGACTACCGGAGAATGTGTTGCAGTGTTATAAGCGTTTCGAGAAGCCTTTTTCGATTCAGTCGCGGGCGGTCTTTCTTATTGGATTGTCGTGATTTGATTGGAATCATTGCCACTGGATCTGGGAAAACCCTAGCGTTTTTCGTTCCGACGGTGGAGTGTCCGACGAAGGAACTGATGAAGTACCATTCACTAACGCTGGGGTTGGTTATTGGGCTTGAAGTGTCTCATGATTGACGAAGACGACATGATATTGGAAGTAAACTTTGAAGAGGAGGTTGCGGTTACTAATCAAACTCAAAGCAATTATGACGGGGGGAAGTGTGTGAATGTGATGCTTGCGGGGTTGAGGAAGATGACGATTCCGGTGACGCAGAAGAGGCTGAATTCGATAAAGACTCCTTTTCCAGAATGCTTCGGAGGGTATCGTTATCAGAAGCTAGATTGTATGCTCAGATGTCACATTTGGGAAACTTGGCTTACGATATATCGAAAACCAAGCCAAGGAAACTCTTAAAACGTTATGGTTTGTCGCTTGTAACTTCATCAAGAGAAGATCGGAATTTGCATCAAAAGAAGTAAGGAGTGTTGGAAAAATGCCTCTTATGATGCAAATAAGACCAAATGCACGAGAAATAAGGAGAACAAAGAGTTCTGTTATTTTACCAAAGAGTTCTGTTATGCCACATAGGTTTGTAAAATAACAGAACTTTTTGTTCTCCTTATTTCTCGTGCATTTGGTTTGATTTGCATTATACGAGGCATTTTTCCAACACTCCTCCTTGCTTCTTTTGATGCAAATTTCGATCTTCTCTTGATGAAGTTACAAGCGGCAAACCATAACGTTTTAAGAGTTTCCCTGGCTTGGTTTTCGATATATCGTAAGCCAAGTTTCCCAAATGTGACATTTGACCATACAATCTAGCTTTTGATAACGATACCCTCCGAAGCATTTTGGAACAGGAGCCTTTATCGAATTCAGCCTCTTCTGCGTCACCGGAATCGTCATCTTCGTCAACGCAAGCATCACATTCACACACTTCCTCCCCATTGTAATTGCTTTGAGTTTGATAAGTAACCGTAACCTCCTCTTCAAAGTTTGCTTCCAATATCATGTCGGCTTCGTCAATCATGAGGCACTTCAAGTTCTTATATATGAACCCTCTCGTGTTTTGAAGATGATCGAGAAGCCTACCCGGCGTCGCCACCAATAAGTTCACCCCTTTCACAATGCGCTCAACCTCTTCCTTTCACCCCGAACCCCAAATTACCAACCCCAGCGTTAGCAAATGGAACTTCAGTAGTTCCTTCGTCAGACACTCCACCACCGTAACCAAAAACGCAAGGGTTTTCCCAGATCTAGTGGCAGCGATTCCAATCAAATCACGACGGTCCAATAAGAAAGGCCACGCCCGCGACTGAATCGGAGAAGGCTTCTCGAAACCCTTACAGCATTGCAGCACATTCTCTGGCAATCCCGAATCCAAAAAGTTTTTCACCGCCACGTACTTCGCATCTCCGACATTCTTGCCTGTTACAACCACAGACCCGTCCTCGACCGTTTCATCACGATTAGCACCGTTGTCATTATTCCTGTCACCATCGGTTTCCTCGGCATTCTCTTTGGAGTCATGGTGCTTCTTCTTGTTAATTTTGGTTTGGTCCTGGTGCTCGGGCGAGCTGGTATCGTTGTCTTCTGCTTCAGCCATGACTGCTTCTGTGGTTTTTTCTCTTTCTAGTGTTTGTAGAGCCGAATGAATAGAAACTGCTTTCTCAGTCGTTTCTGCTTTCTTCCAAATCCCAACTTCAGCCGTAGAGGAGTAGGCTAAGTCTGTTTGTATGTTTGCGATGAAGCTTTTTCGTTTCATCTTTATGGACATCAATTAAATGTCACTTGTATCAAAGACTTGACAAGTTTTATCTTTAAACACAACATCATAATCTTTCTCTAAAAGTTGCCCAACACTTAGCAGATTTTGATCAATTTCAGGAACATAGAAAACATCAAATATTATTCTTTTACCTGAGCCAGAATCAATGACAATCTCACCTATGCCTTTGACCTCAATATAGTCTCCATTCCCAATTCTGACTTTCGAAAAATGGATTCTGTCCAACTTTACAAACATGTCTTTATCATGAGTCATGTGATGAGTGAATCCACTATTAATCAACCATGTTTCACTACTGATGTCACTAGCAAAGCAAGTCGCCACAAAAGATGTTCCTCCTTCTCGTCATCGATCTCTTGAGCAATTTACGCCCCTTGTTGCTTTCTTTTGCATACCTTTTCCACATGGCCCTTTTGATTGCAAGACCTACACACCATATCGGGTGTCCACCAGCATCTCCAATGTGGATGAGAAGTTTTTTTGCAGTGTTGACATAGTACTTCTCCTTCTCGTTATTGTCATCCTCATTGCTTTCCTTCTCATTTTTCCAACTTTTCTTCTTTGTTTTGTAACTTTCTTTGTTTTGTAACTTGGTTGTGACTTTACTAGAAATGCTCATTCAGTACTCGGCTCTTCTCTCAACATTCTTCTTCTACTCTTGGGTTTGCAGAGAGTTCATAAACTTGGTTATTGAAATCTTTATGAGATCTCTTGAATCTTCAAGTGATGAGATCTTTGCTTCAAACCTCTCAGGGAGGCTCACCAACACCTTTTCTACAATTCTTTTTTCAGGAAATCTTCACGTAGTAAACGAATTTTGTTTACCACGATCAAAATTCTATCAAAATATTCTTTGATAGTCTCGGTCTCCTTCATCCTCAGCATCTCAAATTGTCTTTTGAGATTGAGAATTTTCATTTGCCGAGTTCTTTCGTTCCCTTGAAACGCTTCTTGAAGAGTATCCCATGCTTCTTTAGCTGTTTCACAGTTTATAATTCTTGTGAATACAACATCAGAAACTGCAGAGTGAATGCAAGTCTTAGCCTTCGATCTTGTTCTTGATTCTTCATTGTGATTTCTGATTTCAGCTACAGTTGGATTTGCTTATAGTGGCTGAATTTCAGAAATTACAACTTCCCACAAACCACTCACTTCCATGAAAGACTTCATTTTGACAGACTATATCTCATAGTTTTTACTTGAAAAGATTGGGGGAGCTACCATAAAATTTCCGGTCATATCTTACATTCTATCAGAATACTCATCACTCGGATCTCACTCATACTGGCCCTTAAGAATTTAAAACTCTGATACCACTTTATAGATATATTTGAGTGCAAGAATAAATCTTTATTAATATAAACTAATATTTATACACCTTTTTAGAAAACAAAATATAAAACCAAATTTTAAAAGCCTACGTAAACTAAATATCAGTTTTAAGACGGATCATTATTCAATCGGTTACTAACTAACACCTAACACTCTTAATTGTTCAACTCCCCACAACTAGATCTGTTATGCCACAAGTTGGTAAAATAACAAAACTCTTTATTTTCCTTGTTTCTCGTGCATTTGGTCTAATTTGTATAATAAGAAGCATTTTTCCAACAAAAACTTTTCGAAAACTAGATTTTTTTTCTCTTCTTCTAACCGTAGCATTCTCATCCTTTTCTTTCTTTTCTGTACTAGTGATGGTGCAGGACCGGTGACATCAGTGGCAGCAGCAATCGTGAGTACAGTGAGGAAGAAGTAGATGAGAAAATTTGGTCACTTCACCCAATTATAGAAGTGCAGGTTCAAAACTAGGGTTACAGAAAGTAATTACCTAAACCGGTAAGGGTGGATATCTTTGCGTGGGTTTAGGAGGGTTTCTTCATGCACTTTCGTAAGTTCTTCCTACACTTTCATATATTTTTTAATTTTTCATAATACTCATGTTAAAAAGACTCATTTATCCTCATGAAGAGTGAAATAAAAGTACGTGAGGGAGGTGCTGTAAGTCCTCCTCTAAAATGACTCTTTCCAGAAGTTATTTATTTCCAAATTCGAAAAAAGTTTTCGAATTAAGTCATTTCAAAAGTCATTTTAATTTTTAGAAAATATCATTCTCGAAATAGTTTCTAGAACGCATCATTCTAAAAATTAATTTTGAATTTAAAAACATTATTTTAAAAATTATTTTAAATATAACAAATTTTGTTTTAAAATGAGCCATTTCGAAATAAGATTTGTTATATTTAAAATAACTTTCGAAATGATATTTTTTTAAAACTGTTTCGAAACAGCTTCTAAAAAATACTTCCTATGATGCCACACAAACACCTCCTTTTTCCTTCTTTTTTGCAATACCACTTCAATTGATACCAACATTTTACCTTCAACTAAAAACGATGGACACGACGATAATTATTAACAACGATAGACGTTGGTGATAGCGCACGGTGATAGTGAGAAATAAAGAGAAGTGTGAAATGCATGAAAGTAAAAAGTAAGTGAGACACTGCAAAAAAAAAAAAATAACCAGGGCATTATGTAGGAATTAAAAAATATATAGAGGTGCAGGAAGAACCTATTGAGAGAGTGCAGGAAGAACCTCTCTGGATTTAGTTTTGAAATTTGGACCCGTAAGAACAAACCCCTCACGGAGGACGAGGCCCAAATCGCATTATTAGTAAGTTAAGTGGAAATGGACGGATTCTTTCTGCATCCCATATCTCTATAAACTTTAAAAATGACAAAATTGTCCCAGTAAAAAATAATCAAAATGACTTTCTATTTTAAAAAAAAATTACTGAACTGGATGTCCTTCATCCGATTCACATTTTCATTTCTAAATATGAATCGGATGGCTTCCCATTCGGTTTACATTTTGGTTTTTTCTCAAAATGTAAATCGGATGTGAGGTATCCGGTTCATATGAAGTTCATCTTCTCCTATGCAGATTCACGGTGGATGACAATCCAATCATCAAATTAACTACCCTAATCATCAATACCACTCACAAATTACTAATAAACACAATTTATTGTTTTACTTTTCACTTGTTTAAATAAATATGCAGCTTCTCCCCAGATCTGTGATGCGAATGTTGCATACACTCACCCACACGCACAGATCACTTTTGTTGACGGTGAAGGTGAAAAACAGATATAATGATTGAACCGAATGCTACAGTAAAACAGTGAATGAAGCGAATGAAATGGATAAGAGTAGTTAAAAAGGTAAATGGAGATAGAGAATATTTTAATCTTTTACCATTTATCATTTAAGGACATATTTATATTTTTCGCTGAACTATAGAAGTACAGGAAAAGGATATTGGGGTGAAGGAAGAATTCATGATGAAAATGTTACATAGTTATATGTTTAAGAGAGGGTTGAGTTCTCTAATGGTCCTTTTAATAATATTACACTGGGAGATTATTACCCTTTTCTTTCCACCCTCCATAAATATATCCGTAGATAATTATTATAATCGTAAACTCTTTAAATGATAAATAAATGTAAACAAAAATTCTTCAAAGAAAATCTGATACTTAAAAAGAAATAGAAAAAGCTTAATTTGACTCAAGTTCTTAATGTAATACTACCTCTATTCCCATTTAGAAGAGAAAAGAACTAATTTTATACTACTAAAAAAATCAATTTTAATTATATTAATTTTTGCTAATGCTGTTCTTTCTAAAAAGTAAATATTATGATAGTGTAATCAAAAGTTAAATATTAATTAAGATATATGTTAGAAAAAATATCACTAGATGAAATAAAAGTAGTTAAAAAATTTACTTATATTTCAAATAAAAGAAACGCTATTTTCTCTCTCTCTCCCCTCTATATATATAAATATAAAGAATGGAGGTAGTAATAATGACAATTGTGAAGATTATTGAATTGATTAATTTTTAAATTTATTTATATAACAACATGTGTAAATTAAGTATATTAAAGTAATAATTAAGACAATTATTAGATGATAATGCTAAAAATATTCTAGTTCCTAGAAGGTGGGAAATACTAAATAAAAAAGTGACCAATGAAATCGTTTGAAGTGAGTTGAGAAAATTTATGGGGATTTTCTTCGGGAACAAATACGGTTTTAATAAAATAATTACTTAGTATATTTTTAACATGTTTGTATAAACTTATTTAAAAATTATTAGAAGAAAAAAAAAATACTCACACACACACACACGTATGCAACAAATCGAAACAAAACAAGTTTATCATTAATGGCCGGTAGTAATCAAGTTATTATATACATTAAACCACAGAATATACCCCCTAAAAAATTAAACTTCATTATTTGTGTAAGTTAGTGTACGACTTTGGCCTGTAAATTTCATAGTAAAACAAAAACAAAGTCTTGGTCAAATTCTTGATCACGACGGTGTATCAGTTCATAATCATTGTTAATATTGAAGGTGCTAACTGTTGACATTGATTCGAAGTTTCCAAAATGGAGACTTGTGTGGATGTTAATGTAAAGACAATAGTTAATAGAAGATGACTTAATAGCCATGCGTAAGCCACAAAAAGTTTTTGTTCAAATGCTAGTTGTTCCATGGAGCTTATTATTCATCTGAGAATAGAAACTAATTAATAAATTAATAAAGGAAGAGAATCCCATGCAAGGATTTTATTAGGGTTTTTCCATAGTTGGTTTGATATGATATCTTTTCATGCCATTTGAAAGCTAAAGAAAGTTTTTCTTTTGATTTGAAAATGAATGTCTTCTTAAATAATCTTACAAATTAGGCATACATACATGTATGAAAATGTTAATCATTGTAAGAGTTTGATTCTGTTGGTCTGTTGTTGAATCCTATGTATATATTCTTAAATATTTGTTCTATGATTTGATTTGTGACAAGGAATTTATATTTATGGTTGGACACAGTTTAATTTTGATCTAAATATCTCTAAATCATGATCTTAATGTAATGCTAAAAGGTTTTGTAATCAAGCTTATGGGTTATTTAGATTAACTTGTTAAAGAACTATCACTAGACATCAAATTGTGATTAAGATATATACTCCAAGAAACATTCATACACTGTTAGGTAACGAATCACTATGAATGAAGTTCCAATTTTTGTTTATATATATATGTTATTCTAAGTTTAATTCATAAATTAGCTTTTTTTGACTTTGATCTTTTCTACTACCTCCTTTATGGTACAGTTAAGAAAAACTAAACCAGGTTTGGTATATTTAACTATTATAATTTCATTTCTGTATTTGACCAAAGACTTGCTTTTTTCTAAGAATGGAAAATTTGTATGTATAATAACACATTTCTCAAATAAATATGACACATATATAAACATTGCATAACTAAATCTCTTCTATTTTATGGTATATTCATGAGCTAAATAATTAATAAGTTTAGTTAAATTTTAATTGTTTAATTTAGTTATTTTTAATTAAATTTTTATTGAAAAATTTGTTTCATTAAATTTATAAAATAGTTTTTTTACTTAAACATTCAGTCATTTAACATTTTTTACCAATAAAATGATGTAACTTTGACTTGTATTTCTTGTTCTAATCAATTAATTATTCTCTTCTTTTTAGGAATGAACAACGAGTTAATCAACAGATTGAAAAGATTTAAAATAGCGTAAATTAATATCAAATAAAATTAAATAATACAATACTTAAACAAAAATAAAAATTACTTTAAACAATATAAATTAAAATATTTAAAATTTAATTAAAACTAGCTGTTGATACACATATAATCCTACTAAATTATTAAAATTTTAGCTTATAGTTTTAAATGTATTTTCTTACCTTTTTTTATGTTTTGACATTCTTTTACAATCAGTTAAATCAACAGTATAATATATTGAGATGTACAATTAATAAAATTTCAACTGTTAATTTTAAATGTATTTATTTTTTGCACTTTTGTATATTTTCAACACTATTTCCGTACTGTCACCGACACCATTTGACTGTCACCACAGTGACCCTGTGAATGCCAGAATTATAATTGCCTTTCATTAATTTATTGCTTATTTTCATTGTCTAAGTGGTTACAAAATACCAACTACGATACCATCATAGTTGTTCGTGTCTATTTCATCATCATTGCTATTGTCATAACAATTATTAGGATAATTTCTTTAAAATATTAAAATAATATTTTTATATTTTTTCATATATATTTGATCGTATACTTTTCTTTATCTGAGTTTAATTTATACCGTTAAAGTGTCGGTCGATTAGTATAATTCTTAGTACTTCAAATTTATATTTATTAAAACATAATTTTCCTAAAATTAATCATTGTATTTTTAATTGTTAAGGTACTGGATCTTTGATTGACAGAGAGAAGAGAAAAACAGAAACTGGAACGAAAAAAAAGGAGAAATGAATGAAAATAAAAAAAATTTATTAATAAAAAATAGAATAGAAAGAATTAGAAAAAAAAAAAAATAGAATTATTACTATTTATTATTAATTCAATTTTTTTAAATTAAAAACATATAAAAATAACAAATTAACTTATATATAGAATTGTGAATTCTTTTGGAAATGCTTGTCGAATAATTTTTCAACTTAAAAAGCTTACAGATTAAGAAAAGGTTAGACTATGCAACTGTCAAATGTATAATAGTTACTCATATTTCCAACATAAAATGCATTTTATTTTATTTTAGCGTTGCTTAACAATGTCAAATAATATTTTTATATATTTTATTTTTAAATTTTATTTCTAAATAATAACATCTTTCTCAAATATAATAACATAGAAACATTATCTTATTAGTCGAAGTCGATTGCAAGGATTACCGTTAAATTAAGATTTTCCAGAGTTAGCCCTCTCTCATCTCTTTTCATACTAAATATACGGGTAAACTTTTAATTATATAATTAGTTAATTTTAATTTATTTATTATTTAAAAAATAAATAAATTATTTTTTATGTTTTATATTTATTTTTTACCTCAAACAAATAAATACTTTTTACTCCATTCCATTTATTCTTTTCTTTTCTTTGACTGCCTTTTATTTTTCACACTGCAATCCAACATAGGGTAAGTATGATAACTATCACATATAAACTAATCAAACAATTGTCCCATGATGAGTGTGAAAGCAATTTAGAAATGTAAATGTGTTACATGAACAAATAAAAATTCTTGCATAGTGAATCTGAGTTCTTTACCAATAACGGAATTGTTTACAGTGCGATATAAAATAATAATTTTACATTATGGATCATATGAGACTAGATAATAGCGTAATAAGAAAAAAATATATTATATTATTGTCAAAACTTGAGGATAGGAACAAATGAGGAAGGTGTTAGGATGGTGGAAAACCAGATAAAATGGTGAGTTTCTCTAAAGGAATAATGTGCTGTAATTAATTGGATCAAGATGAACTTCTTCAAATATAAATGAAATTATAGCATAAAAGGGTTTTATTAGGATCAATTTTCTCTGGGTTTTTAAAGTACACTTTATTTAAAATTATTTTTAATTACTCAAATTTAATTTTGAAGGGCTAAATTATTTTTAAAAGGATAGGATCCAAATATAAAGTTGACAGCTGAATTGGCCTGTGTGTTTGTCTTTGATGAGATTCTTCACCAACCTAAATGCCTATTGGAGATTACTTCTTATTTAATGGAATATATAATCTTTTTTTTTGCCACATGATTTCATTTAGAAACTTCCAACATGTACTATATTAGAGTCCAATATATTGATTAAGTTATCCATACACGTGCCTACTAATTTTTTTTTTTTTTTTAAGTTTGATGATATACTATGGGAAATATTGTAATATTTTAAAAGTTGATGATTTGAGAATAATTTTTGTTCATATGTAATGAAAATATATTTAGATATTGAAAAAATTAATTTATTAATAGAAAAATAAACTTTCTCGTGGTGATTAATTATAAAATATTATTTTATAGAAAGATAAATTAAGAATAGCTAAGCACATTTTTATAAAAAAGTGGTCAGAAATTTAATTCCCACAGTGAGATAAGGAAAGTAATTTAGTTGAAGTTGAAGGAATTTTTATATTCAACACTACCAAAGTCTTCACTTATAATTAGGTGGACTTAGAAAAATTAAAAGTCTAATCTAACACTTTAAAATGACCCAATTTGAAGATATACCTGATTCCATTTTAGAATTAGGATAAAATAAGATCACATTTATCATCAGGGCAATTTTATCGATTTAATTAGGCTTACATGTGCCAACTAATCTCCATTATATATGTTTAAGAACGTTTGTCCATATACATTTTATCATCTTCAATCCTTGAATCCCACAATTAATTATTATAAAATGACTCAAACTTTATGTTTTCTTTCTTTCTTTCACTCGTGACCATATTCTATTACTAAAAAAAAAAAAAAAAAAAATCGGACCAACGCTCCTGATGAACCAATAACTCACGTTAAATTATATAAAATCTTGTTAAAAGAGAAATAAATTAAATATTCAATGGGTACGATTTTATATATGTAACTTGGTTTCAAGATTTAATACAAACCTCAGGGGATAACTTAAGAGATAACTGATGGGATAACTAATCAAACTTGTAATCTTAATTCTATTATTACAAGTGTGAATTTTTGTATCGTAAATTTTATTGTACTATTTTGAGCATTTACACTTTATTACATTCTTATAAATTGTTTGTATTACAAAAATGAATCATTTAACATACGTGGAGACCGTCTAGAACTAGTGACCATATCTATATATAGTGACCATACCTATACATTTATTTTATCATTTTGTATAGATAAAAATAGATTAAATAATATGAAATAAAATATCATGCTCAAATAAAGTTTCTATTATATTATAGGTAGACAAATATAAATAATTTTTATAGTGAGATTCATCATATAAATTAACTTTTTTTCTTGTTTAAATTTAACACTTTCAACTATAAATTAATTTGAAATTGAACATACCTATTATTAATTTTCTTTTTCCTAATTTTCAATTTAAATAATCAATAATTATTTTATATATATATATATATATATATATATATATATAAATATATCTTCATCTATATATATTATACTATACATAAAATGATGAAGTTAACAACATCTTACACGTAAAATAATATAAATAAATAATTTAAAAAATAATAAATGTCTCATCTTTTTTATTTTGATAATTTACAATAAGAACGTACTAAAATGAGATTAGGATTATATTTACAGTGATAATTTACAGTGAGGACTTCCTTTTCTCATTTTCAGTTCTTTTGCTTCCTGATTTGAGGTTCACGATATATTATTTTTGTTAGAATCCAATTTATTATTTTTTGATTTCTAACGTAGGTCCACTGCATGCAAACTTATACAGTTTATTTTTTTTATTTTTTATTTTTAACTTAACATCTAGTTAAAAAAATTAATAAAAATGAACGTTTCCAAACTAATAATGTTTTTTTTTTGGGGGGGGGGGGGGGGGTGGTTTTAACAACTTAAATTTATAAATTTTTTTTTTTTTTTTAAAAATAAAAAAAACAAAA
>Ga0099824_1003285_pt1 | contig 23636 bp, 10 predicted proteins | sample SiratrowhiteBW_FD_76837 | JGI IMG/M metagenome (GOLD analysis project Ga0099824, IMG submission 76837) | Root nodule microbial communities of legume samples collected from California, USA - Siratro white BW | ecosystem: Host-associated > Plants > Roots > Nodule | place: USA: California...
ATATATATATATATATATATATATATATATATATATTTATTTATTTATTTATTTATATATTAAATAAAATTATTCAAAAATTATTTTTTAAATATAAATTCAACTAAAAAAGTTTATCTTAAAGTAATATCTAAATAAAATTACATTGTAAAATATTTATATAATTAAAATTAATTTTTATAAAAAACAAATTTAAATAAGTTGTACCATTTAAATAAAATTAATCTATTCAAAAATATTTTTAATCTCGTAAATCTAAATAGCAAACATTACTACACGGAATTAAACTTTAAACAATTTTTTAACATTATCTTCATCAATAATTTTATTTTGATTAATTAATTTTAAAAATTTAAAATATTACCAACAAGTAAGATGTATATGTGGTCATAAATATAATTATACTCATATTTATCTCATCAATAAATATATAATTGAAATATTCATACCTATTATACACGAATTTCCATTAAAAATACTTATTATATATTTTACCTTCATATAAAGTTATTTAGTTAGTCATACCTCTTATATCAAGGTTATATCATATTCATAAAGAGTTTTACAACACAATTTTACAAGATCTTATTTCCTTTTAAGTAAATTTTATCTCACTATACACATTATTTCTAAGACTCTTTTGTAATTTTTCTCCAATAATAAAGTATTTCGAGAATGACATTTTAGAACCTTTTATGTATACTTTTAATTTTTTTTATAACCTATAAAACTCATTCAATTATATAATTAAATATTTTATTCTTAATACTAATGATTTTAAATAAAATCAGAGTCTTAAATTTAAAACCCTCATCATAACAATATATTCCAATAAAAAATTCTTATAATATTTAAATGATAAATTTCAGTTGCTCCCCATATTAGAAATCTTTTTAGTGAATGTGATGTCTGATCTTCAAAAAAACAAAAATATTTATTCATAAGTTTCATCCTAAGATAAAAAAGAAAGAACACACTAAATATAAAAAAACAGATATTATTTATTACATAAAACATTCCTAAATATCTAGGTGTAAAATGTGCATCATCTTTGTGTTTATTATAATGGAAGTTCTTGATGGGCAGCCACAAGAATAATGAATTAATCTTATCTTATCTTTATGGGATTCTTGAATAATTAATTGTAACTCATAAATGAACGGCATATATTGAATATGAAAAATATTAAAATTTGAGCAGCATTCGATGTCTATCCACCGAACACCTCATCCTCTATGATTACATGTGCATAACACATGGAGGTGGCTATGTTCCTCCATTTATTTAATTGAATTTCTGTATTTTTTTATTAAATTCAATTTAACTTAACACACTCTTAATTTAATTAAACGATTAGGTCAATTAGATCATATATTTTGAAATTCTTTTTTATTGAAATTTTTAACTTTAAAATATCTTTTAATAAATTTTATAGAATAATTGTTTGAAATATATATATATATATATATATATATTATTTTATATTTAAATAATTTAATATTTGTTAAATACACATTAAATTAGTAAAATAACAAAATAAACTAAATAATAATTATATTATTATTGTTATTGTTATTACTAATATTATTTAATATTTTATGTCTGAATGAGTTGAATATCACATTGAATGTATATATCTCCTTAGATAAAAAGTGGATAAAATATTTATTAATATAATAAATATTTGAAAAGAAAATTAGTACTAACATGTTTAATACAATAACTTTGATAGTTAGTTTTCTTTCAATTCCAACTCCATTAAAGATCCAGGTATATGGCAGAATGTTTTTACTAAAATCCAGGTGTCTTTATTACATAAAAATGAATGTTAATAACTATTACACGTTTGTTTTATAAAATTTAAAATATTATTAAGCATCATGGAAGGAAGGAAATAGTGTGAGTGATTCTTGAAGAAAAAAAGAAGTGAAGGGCATTGGAGAATGAAGGCTAACGTTGACTTGAAGATCTTTTCGTGGAAAAGTGCGGGGCAAAAAAATAAATTTATTAATGTTGGAGGTAAATAAGTAACTTTTTTTTGGTTAGTAATTAGGGTTTATGATTAGTGTTTTTTGTGTAGTGTCATGTTCATGTATCTTATTTTGAGAAAAATAATATAATTGGTATATATTTAGTTTTATGGAGTGTAAAAATAGAGTGATTAATTTTTTTTATCGAATTTTATGTATTTTATAATTTGAACTAGGATTGTTTGATTATTTAATTACGAGTTAATGATATAAGGTTTTTTAATTAGGATTTTTTAATTAAGCTTTTAAATTTAGTGTTTGTAAATCGTGATAGATTTTGATCAATAATTTTGAAGGATTGAAATAATATATTTAAATTAAGTGTATCTATAGATTCTATAGATTATAAGGTAATATAAATGAGTTTCTTTTTCTCTTACAGACATATTACATCATCTTTACCTTGCACGTAAACAAATAATATAGAACAATTGTACTCTCTTTAATAATAACATTGACTCCTAATAATCGTTCTCAAAGAAAAAGCTTTAAAAGTGATGAATGTAGCAATAGGGTTGGGAGAGTGAGGCTACCCCTTACCCGTTATAAGTCTCACCCCTCTTTAAGAATAATTATTAATAATTAAATAATAATTTGGCGATTTAAAGTTATATCTTTAGTATAGGATGTCATTCACTATTATAATCTATTATAGGAAAATTTTTAATAAAGAACCACATGTCATATATAATGAAGCAAATGTTGATAAAGTAAAAAATTGTGATACAACTAATAATATGCTTTAGAATTGATAAGTATTGTGAATGAACTTAGGTAAAAGTGAGTTTAAGATTTGATCAAAATCTTAAAAGAAAGGATAAAAGGCTAAAGAGTTGATAAAAAGAGAACATGATAAAATTATGATCTCAAGAAATAACAAGTCAAGGTTATACAAGGCAGGATCATCAATGACATGTAGTAAGTGTATGTGAAGTGGACATGACACCAAAAGCTGTAAAGTAGTGGTTCCTAAATATAACCCTAAACAAATTTTGATAGTGGGGAATCAATCACTTAAGCTACTCAAACCAATATTGGTTCTACAATTCTAGTAAATCAACCATGATGTGAACATGATTTTGCTTAACCTTGTCAAACTATCGAAGTCATTTATATCGACTCAGTTTCATTGAGTCAACTCAACAGTTCAATTTTAACAAGTGAAACATCATGTGCATGAGGCTCCACTAAATCAGTCCAAGCTACTACTCAAAGGAAGAAGGGCAAAGTGTCGAAAATGTCTAAAAACTTAACGAAAGTAACATACAACAAACTCATGCTACTTATCTAATTAGCTTTTTACTGATGTTTATTTAATTTTGTAAAAAAATATATTTTATAAGATAAAACCAAGAAAAATTGTATACAATATCTATGGAAAAATTTGGTACAAGAATGAGTTGATTTGACAAGGTGACAATAGCATTGATGAAGTCATTGTTGCATAAAAAGCTTTTGATGACATATTTAAAATAATTTCAAAATAAAAATTAAGAAAAAATAGATTGTAGTACATTAATTTGGAAATATAATGATTGTGAAATACATTTTGGTTTCAATGTGTTTTTTTTTAGATTTAATTATTATCAAATGTGGATAATGTTTGTTCATTATGAATATATTTTTAGAACATAACATCATTATCTTAACAATACATTGGTGTTGTTATATTGTTATCACTTATTATCTTTTATTGTAAATATTATTTGTAATTAAATTTCTATAATCTATTAATATTATTGATTCTCTTGAATAATTAAAAGAATATTTCTAATAATATTCAAATGAAATACTATTTTACCAAAAAAAAAATTCATTTCTCCTATCCAAATTAAATTCAAGAGAAAAGTGTCAATTATAAAGTTAGCTTAGCTTGCCATTTTAAGAATTTAGCATCGCATATAAAAAAATTATATAATCATTGTTAATTTGACACAAAATATTTGATACAAATCTACCTTAACAATTGACCACCACAATAATAATATTAGATACGTACCAACATATACTCCAAAAGCAATAAATAAATCTCTCTAACTTTACAATCTTATTCTTTTATTCTTCAAGCATTTCATTAGTACAATCATACTCACCATTATCATTAACATCTACCAAACAAAAATTATCACAGCTCACATTCCTTTGCATAGCATTATCAAATAAACATCAAAATCACACGACATTTACAGTATAGAAAAAATAAAATAAAAGACAATTAAAAAATTTTAAATATTTAAATTGACTTTCAAAATTTGACAATCCAAGAACAATCTTAAGTTTTTAGAGGTTCCAAGTACCTCCTTACATTTTCTATAACACCGTTTCTAATAAAAAACAAATGTGATGATTGATAAATTCACATAGCACATTCCTCTTTTGGGTGACGACATACATGAGACCTGATGTCTTTATAAGCGGATCAATATTTAGTTTTGCATCATCGTCTTTTGTTGTCACTAACAACTATTTATTTCATCATTACACCTCTACTTATTAATCCAAGGCCTAACCTTCATGTTTTGCAATGTGTTTCTTCCTTTTTTTTCTTGAACCCTTATAATGTTTCTACAATGCCCTTCACGATGTTTCCTTCCATGATTTTTAATAATATTTGGATTTTAAATTTATAAAATAAACATATAATAATTAATAACATTAATTTTTATATAAACACATAAATTTTGATTAAGTACTTTCACATAACCATCTAACAAAATCCTTAACAAAACTTGAAAAACTAATAAAATTAAAATTATTATATTAAAACTATTTTCTCTTTATTATGCTAAGAAATAAATATTTCAATACTTATTATATTAACAAATATCTTACCCATAAAATATTAGGAGTTCAATTTCACTTAATTAAAAAAAGCCTTTAACTAATAATATTTGGATTAGAATATATTAGATTAAATATGAGGAGAATTATCCAAAGTAATAAACATCCCTATATCACTTTTCATAAATAAATATAAAAGGCTAATTATGGCTGTTGATGGCACTGATGAGTTTGTTAATCCCACCAGGCAACCTCATCTTCCGACAGAGCTATCATTAAAGAGAGAGCGTGATAGGAAGGATCCAAATTTTGGAATAATAATGGTATATTCTGTTACAAATTTCGTTTTTCTCTTTATCCGGTTTGCCAATTCTGATTTTTATGTATTTGCCAGGTCATTAAAAGTAAATAATTTTTTATGGTAAATAACTAATTTAAGTTAATAATAATAATATAATCTACGTAAAAAATATAAAGTTTTAGTATACACCATTTTTTTAACCCTATTTTATCTTTATCGCAGATAATCAATATTTTTGTTCATTATTTTATTTTTCTTGTTTTACTTTTTCTATTAATTAACATACTTAATAGCAACTCTAATAAGATTTTTATATCAGTTTTTTAGAGTTAATTAACATACTTATTTTAGAACTAAAACAACTAAACTATGGTAACAGACTTGCTTAGTAAGTTTTTAATAATAAATAATTTTGATTAAATTCATTTATACACATCATCACGTAATAAAAAATATATAATAATATAAAACTCTTATAATGATGCGATTTACTTACAAAAACTTATCTTGTAAAAAAATTTCAGTGAAATGGCTTATGTGAATATTTTATTAATGAAAAGAATATATGCTAATATAGGTTATAAATATAAGTTTCTCAGTGTTTTGTCAACAACTCTCTTTATTTTTGCAATTTAAAAAATTATTTTTATAAAATTTATATTAAAATGTTTTTATTAATGGAAAATATGATGTATGATGCTCTAAGTGTTCTTACACTCTCCAACCACAAAATATCCCTACATTTATCATGTAATTTGTTTATGCACATTTAAATATAGAGACACCAAAGCTATTTTGTTTCCCTTGTATAAATAAATACTATAAAGGGGATAGCCTCGTTAGTGTCCACTTTCTTTTAAACAATTTCATTCTAAACTTTTATTAATTACTACACTATATATTTTTTTAATTCCTATTCGGTTATTTTCAGAAATTATAAATCGAGAAATATTATAAGTAGAAATAATTTTTTTTGTGTAAAAAAGAGCTTCATTACAACATGGCATATGTATGACATTTTCAATTGCAATGCAGAGAGAAACTATAGAGACTTTTGTTGCAACGTAGATTCTAATGGAAAGCAAATTGTAACCACAGTTTGCAAGATGAAATGTTGATGTGGTGGTTGGTTGATTAACCATGTTCGTTCCATGAAGTTTTTTACTCTGTCATTTCTACGTGATGCAATGCATATGTTTCTCCCAAATTTATGTTTGTTGTACATGATGGAAGATATGCTCAACACCTAAATGGCACTCTATCAGAAACTTGTGATTTTCAGTGCCCTTTCTCTAATGCTTCTGCTACACCTAAAGTCTCCTAGTTCGCATAAACTTTATACAAATCTAAAAGCTTTTCCAGCATTTTAGTCAATATCTAGGCAAAGATCATCTGAAGTGGAAGAATCTGAAGGAGAGTAAATCTCCAGCGAAGATGGAACAGTGTCAAAACAACTGTTTTGCTTATGCATTAAACGCCAATCTTCGATGTAGGTTCCTTGGCAGAAACTGACGCGGGGAAATGCTCTCTTTTCTATCATTTCTATAATCTTCTTAGTCTTGCCAAAAATGTAAACTGCATTTCTCACAGTATCCTCTCTCTCTTCAATGGTGCTACTCAAACACTTGTCGGATATAACAAAGGGTAAGTTGGTGAGACATGCACCCAGTATATCAGAAATCATCGCTGTAAGTGCTTCAAAGAGCCTCTCACTCGTATTGTCTCTTAATAGAAATAGTTCTTCATTTAAGAGAGCACTTTTGCATATTCTGTACATAGTGTGACATGCAGATACTTTGTAGGGCCATAATGAAGGCCTTATCTTCATGCATATGTGCTTATATTTGTCTTTAGATTTCTCATACCCGGTTTTTGCAGCATTGGCTAGTTGCTCAAGTGTCTCTCTGGGGCTCTTATCTTGAAGTGAGAGCTCACGAAGATCCACATCTAGCCACTTATCATATAGATCAACTCCAAGCCAAACAATTTCTGCTGCCGACCTCAGTTTAGACAATTCTCCTCCTTTGTCCAGGTTTTTTTCTATGAACTTGACAAAGGGGAGTGCTTCATTTAGGGTGCTTATCAATTTTTTGACTGAATCCCTATTGATGTTTGGCAGGGCCACTACAATGCTAGCTAGTGTCACCAGAGGAAGTGACCAAGTATATGCTGCTTCTACTTCTACTTCTACACAATGCAAAGAAAGAACTTGCTCACTGTCAAATGTTGCCACTCCCTTGAATCCTCGCAAGAAAGAACATTTCTTCTCCAAAAACTCAATCAGAAGTTTTGGCTCCTTTCTTTCTCCTACTTGAACCCAGTGAATAGTGGCATCACGATTCTGTTTCAGCATCACCTCAACCAACTCTTCCTCACCTTCAAGATACAAAACAAAACGTCTAAGATCCAGCTTCGGAGCAGACTTTGATTCTGTTCCCGAGCTAACGCTCGAGACAGTAGCAACAAGTTTGGATCTCAACTTCTTGCACTGATCACAACATGTCAAGATAAAGCACATGAGGGTTATTGAAACGAACTGGGTGGCTTTACTCATTAGCACAATCCCCACCTGAAGTTTGATACAGAAAGACATTATAAGAGTTTTTGCATCATGAGCCAGCTTTCTGTACTGCCTGTTATGAATTCGAAAGCCTAGAGGGCTTTCTTTAATTGAAATTAGCTTGGTAGTCCAGTACCCTTCAACAGTGAACCTTCTCTTGCAGGTCTGATTCCTCACATTTGGGCACTTATAGGATATGGCAACGAACCATCTAAAAGCAGGAGCAATAGTACCCACCACCACTGCAGCAACCTGAACTACGAGAACTAAGATGGTGGACCACTTGTAATCAGAGTCACCAGAGCAAAAATCAAACGACCACGCCATCAAGTAAGATCGAAGGATGGCCTCTGCTAATGCCATAGTACTTAGAAGACAAAAGGCACCAGAAGCAGTACAAGACACTGACCTTCCAAGAACAAATTGGGGGCTGCTTGTGTGGGTCATCATCCAAATCTTCATCAGTTGATCTCTGAGTCCGTTCACGATTTGATTCCTCTCCTCCCCGAACGCTTTTGAGCACTCCTTAAGTGCCTCTTCGTTCATCTTAAGCTTCAGCTCGAAATAGTGCTTAACCTTTGGAATACTCACGGCTGACGAGGTCATGGTCATCAACAAAATTACCATGAGGAGCATGACGACAGCATGTTCCACCCAGAAGAGATAGATAACACCGGTGACAAACTGGATGCAGATGTTCACTATCATGGTAACCACAAGGATGGCCATGGCCATGAGGTTCATCATGGTGTCTTTGTTCTCGGTGATCCCGAGAGTCGGCATGGAATTGGCCATTATTGTGCAGATCAAGGCGCTGCTGCTGAGTTTTGATAGCTGATCATGGCGGTGTGGCATAGGGGTGTTGAGATCCACTGATAGCTTCACTGCTACAGCTATTATGGCCAAGGAAGTGGCGTTTAAACAGAAGAATTTGCATGGAAACCAAAGTTTGCGGCCTCGGATTCCGTGTATGAGATCTGCACCCATTGCTATGAGACAGGCAAGAGATGCTGCTGCTATGTATATGCCAATCCATGGCATCGGTTTGCTGAACTTGGTGTCATCCATGGATCCATTGCTGTCACACCCGATTTTCATCTATATTTCAGGGGTAAGATATGCTTCTCCTGTGGGTTAGATAGTACTACTGCAGAGTTATGTTATGCTGTATATCGAACATAAGCATCTATCTAAGGCTGTTTCTAGGTTAACAACAGTGCTGTGCTCTTCTCCACACAATTCTGGATTACTAAGGAGACAAAGTTTGACCATTTCAATGGAATTTGTTAATTGGTGGTTATGTTTTCAAATACTAGTTATAAAATTTGTCGATATAAAATAGAGAAAATGATCTCGAGTTAATAGGGACAATGAGTGCAACCAAGTTAGGTGGCTAAAAGTCATCAAATAAGTTGACCAAAATGCTTAGATAATTCAGAAGTATTCTAGGGCGTTGATTGATGGCGGCAAATTATATTATAGGAGGTTAGTTTTATATGTTTGTTTGGTTTCCTGTTCTAAGTTGTCTGCTGCAATAATGAGTCTTCCTTGTATGATGTCATTAAACAATTATAGTATCTTGTCTGTTTTTTCACAAATTAGGTGTCTTACATTTAGATATGGAGCAATTGTTCATCTCAAAATATTGCAAATTAGGGTAGCAACAAAAAAAACAGATAAGAAAAAAAGTGAAGAAAAGTGATATATAATAGAGGTCATGTGTAGTTTGGTTCTTTTCTGTCATGCTGGTCAAATGGAGATTCTACGAACTAGACAACTAATCTTCTGAATCAAACATGTCTTCATCAGTATATAAAGGATTTTCATATTTGGTGCATATAATTATTTTTCTTATTTTATATATAATAATATTTTTAAATTATAACATTTTAATTTGATAACTAATCTTAATATTTCACTAGCATACAAAATCCACAGTAAACTATAATTATCAATGTAAACAATAACCGAAAACGACAAAAACAATACTCAACCAATTGAATAATGGTAATGGAAAAATAATAGAGAAAAACTGTCATATTCACAAAGAAAATAATTGCGCACTGTATTTTAAGAAAAATTACACACCATACCTATATTTTATATAAAAATATACAAAATTAAAATTAATATAAACATTAAACTTTAAGTCATGAAATAAGATAATATAATAGAAACTGTATTTCCTCCAATTCTAATAAGTGTTTTCTGTTCAAAAATTATACTTGACAATTTTTTTTTTTTATAATTCAACAATCGCTTTTCATTTAACATTTTTATTTTTAATTTGACAATTCTTCCCTTAACCAGTTATCCTTTAGGTTTATTTTGTCCTTTATTTTTATAGCTAGCAAAGTGGGTTGTATAACAGTTCTTTAATGCATTGGTGATAAATAATAAGAAGAAAACATAACAAAAGAAATCATAATTATATTATATTATATTATATATATATATTAGTCTTATCCATATTACAACATATTTTTTCATGAAAATGTCACAAGTGATTGATATCGATTGTCTCCAATTTTTCAAACTTATGACATTTTTTCATTCATCATCTAGAGAGTTTTTTTCATGGTTAATTGGTTGTGCATAATTATTAATGCAAAATAGATTAGATTGCCTTTAAATGTTACTTCATTATCATGAAATAATTCACGCAAACTATATGCACTGGTTGGATCCAACCAGATTAGGCTTACCTTTGTAATATCCTTTTTCTAGCATTAGGAACATGTTTAATATAGAGCACCAAAAATCCTTAAATGACTTACTAAAGGTTTTCTCACAAATCAATCCCTTTTAGACCCTATCTCTTTGATTCTTCTAGTTGGACATTTGTTCAAGAGATAAGTTAAGCTAGCCACTACTTCACCCTAACAATTTGTTGGCAAACCTTTTTCATTAAGTAACTTTTTAAGCAATTCTTTTCAGACCTATTGTGCCATAGAATGTTAGGTTTTGTAAAATTAGGATAAAATTGGATTATATGCTTTTTTTTTTTTTTTTTTTTTTTTTTTATATTTTTTTTTGTTTTTTTAAATTATTATTAAATTTTTTTTTTTTTTTTTTTTTTTTTTTTTTTTTTGCTTTTATAATAGTTAGATAGGTATTAAGTGGATGGACCTATCACGTATTACGATGTTTTATGTGTTACGTGTCAATTGATACATAAGGAATTTGATTGACTGATAATAAAATATATTTTTCTAATAATTAAAACTAAAATTTATATATTCGATAAAAATTAAAAATAATAATTTTAGATTTTATAAAAATAAAATAAGAAAATAAGTATTGGAAGCAAAATTAAAACTCGCAAATTTAACATAATAATTTATAAAACATGAAAATTTGTAAAAAAAATTCTCCGTTGGGTTCGGTTAGGTTTCTAGTGAACAGAAAATCCCAAATTTCTTTCACATTCAGGAAAGTTCAAATTCCTCTCTCTTCCGCGAGCAATCGAAAATGGGAGGTCACGGAGGTCTGAATATTCTCCCTCAGAAGCGTTGGAACGTTTACAATTACGAGAACAGAGAGAAGGTTCGTTGCGACGAGGAACAAGCCGCCAGGGAGGAACAGCTCAAGCGCGACCAGGCTCGGAAGCGCGACGCCGAGTTCCGTCTCGAGCGTCTTCGCACCGCTCGAGGTTTGGAACCGAAGCTTCCTCCTCCCGAACCCGAACCCGAACCCGAACTCAAGCCCGAGCCTTCTTCCGACGCTGGCCACATCAACCTCTTCGAAGGGATCAAGATTTTTGACCCAATTCAGGTGCCTCAGAAAGAGGATGCACCTGCGAAGAAGAAGAAAAAGGAGGAGGGAGGGCCCAAGCCCGCCGTTGTTGTGGGCCCGGAGGATGAGAAGTATAGGCTTGGTTACGGAGTTGCCGGGAAGGGGGTTCAGTTGCCGTGGTATCTTCGGAAACCTAATGATGATGATGTTGTGAAGGGTGAAAGCGGTGACGGCGATAGGAGAGAGAATAAGGGTGAGAAGAAGAGGAAGACGATGGAGGAATTGAGGGAAGAGAGAATGAAAAGGGAGAGAAGAGAGAAGGACCGGGAGAGGGCTTTGAGACAGGAGAAGATGCAGAGTCACAGAGATGTTTCGGGCAGTAGAAGGAGGTTCTCCAGATGAACATAACGTTCTGGTTTTCTTTTTTTTGTTTTTGCTTTAAGAGTTTCCCCCTCATTATCATACGATATCTGAAGTTTATTGTAGTTTAGAGTCTGAGATGGAGCATGTAGTTTTGTGTAAGGGAAGATATGTTAATATAGTTAATCAAAGTTGTTTGGTTTTCTTTCATGATCTTATAAATACCTATGCTTCCTTTGTGAAGAAAAAAATTAATGGAAAGTGACTATTAGCTGGATGTCTATGCTTCTGTGATTTTCATTTCAATTGTATTAATGGAGATGATGAAGATAATTCTTACAGATTCTGGTTTGTTTCTCAATCTGTAAGTTTAATGCTTTTGCATCATTTAATCTCTTTTTTCCGCAAATTCCATTTACTATTTATTTAGCCATGTATATTTTGTCTTAATGAATTTTGCTGCTTTCTTTAAGTTCATGAAAAAGAATTTGACGGAGCATGTCTGCTTGCTTCCAATGGCATCCTCACCCTGTGCATTCTTAAATACAAATTCTGACCACAAGGTTGTCAAAATCTCTAGGTAGAGAAAACATGTTAACTCATTATCAAACTTTTTTTCTAGTAAAGTCTGAGGAAACTCATAAAACTCGTAGTAAACTCAAACTCTCTTCCTTTCACTGGCGACACGGCGTCGCACCAGACAAGAACAATAACGGCGTCAGGCACCATTCTGGAGGAGAGAGGGGTCGGGTTTGATGGAGAAGGAACTGGTAGAATTGTATGACGCTGCAGTTCTCACAAAGCACACCCAAGGCAGACAATTCAGGCTTTTGCTTTGACCTAATTGAGATATGGAAAGGCATAATTATCAAAGAAACGGGGGTATTGATAGTAAGGTTGAATCAGCTAACGGGGAGAGATCTAAATCCGGGAAAATGCAGAAGAGTCCTTCATTGAAGGTTGAAAAAGGTGAAATTGTCAAGGCTGAGAGAAATGATAGGAATGGTACATCAAAGTCAAGCGCAGAAAGTATGAAAAAGGTACAAAATGATGTCAAGAATGAGAAAACTGACAGTAAAGAAAACATCGTCCAGTTCTGGAGCAAATCATCGTTAAACCTTTTCTTTTCCTCTATATAAAGAGACTTTTGTAGGCTTTCATCCACCTCTACCTTTTTTCTCTACTTCTGCCTTCAATTTGAAATATGATGATGGACATTTACTCAGCTGTTTTATCATGTTTCAACAGGTAATTGCGGCTTTATCTTCTTTCAGCTCTGAACAATGTTATCTCAATTACTTGGTCTTGGAAAAGGAGGTTTAGACTAAGAATGATGCCTTTAGGTGAAATACTTCAGGTTTGTCCATGACTTTCTTTGTAAACAAAAAATGTTGTCGTATATCCAGTCTATGATTTACTTCAGGCTTGACAAGAAGCCAATGTCTTCCTAGTGACTAGCCCTGCAAGGGATTTTTAAGTTACTAGAACTAACTAGTTTTATTAGAGTAATACTGCTGATGTAATTAAGTTATCAAGTTTTACTACAGCTCTACTGTAGTTATTACTGTTGCTGCTATTTAGATTTTGGAGTTTGTTTAATCTGTAAACATTGTGTGGAAGGAAATTAATACCGATATCCTTTTTGCATCGTTGTGTGTCTAAGAAAAAACATTTTACTGCGCTGGTGGATAATTTATCAAAATCCAGAGTAACATCGTAAATTTAACAATTGGAACTAAATATTCTAGGAGGAACTAGGAATTAAAGGTGGACCTTAACATTGAGAGCAAAGGGTGTCGTATGATTTATCTAGAATTCTTTAATGAGAATAGAATTACCTTTAAACTTTTGAGGGAATATTAGCATTTACCAATGAAGTGTGAGCGATTTCAGCAACGACACTTTTGTTTGCAATACTATTTTGTTGAGGGGATGCAATAACAAGAAGACAGTTGAACTATTCCAAGAGTTGCTACGAAGGAATTAAAGGGAGTTGCTGAGAATTGAAGTAATCTGCAGTATATTAGTGTATGCTGAGAAGTGAACGTAAATGTAATTGTTTTAAGCATGTGCATTGAATCCATAAAATCTCGAACAAGTTCTCTTGAGCAACGTCTTACTATTTTGACATGCCTACTTTAAAAGTGTTTATATATTTAATAACGGCATTAACTTTGTTACTTCTTTAATTAATCTTTGAATTAATGTAGAAGAAAATAGAAAGCGTAGGAAGCTTTTGGGTTGATGTATACTGAGTTCATATTTTATTCATCTGATCAGGTATGGACAAAGATGACATTTTGATAGATTTAACCAATGTATCCAACCTGTTATCTTCGCAAAGAAGAAAAAACATGCCGTGCTCTTTTATATGGTTTATATCCTGTTACTCTATATTTTGTACGGTTAATATGAAACAGGCTTAGTTGTCTCTCAGTTTTATGGAATTCATAAACATTTGAATCGATGTTAGTGTATAGATTAATAACTTATATAATATATATCAATTTTTTTTTTCAAATAGATGACAATTAGATGGATGAGCAAAATGACATTTTGGCCTTTGACATAACAAAACACATGCCACCACCTTTCTTTGAAGTGTGTAACAATCAATCCGATGTATGAGATCGCTACAATGAATTGTCAGAGCCTAAAATAAACGAACAAGCTAAATGTAGAAATTGTGGTAGTTTGATTAAATTTGTGAGTGGAATAAGTGCTATGGTATGTCATTTGCGCAGATGCAAGGGTATGCCAGACAATTCATCTACACCAATCTTTTATTCTCATTTCTTTGCGCAAAATTGACCAAGCATGCCAAAATGAACTGATCAAAATGTTTGTGGCAATAGAGCTTTCCTTTTGAACTGTCGATCTTGAACCTTTTCAGGAATCTTAGCATTGTAGCACCCTTTTTATTTTCATCTCATATACTACCTTGATACGTGTGTTTTTAAACTTTGGAATTGTGAAAAAGTGAAGTTGAGGAACTTTCTTTCCTGACACTGTCATAGAGTTTGCCTCATCACTTAGACATGGACTTCATCTCAAAATTTGAGTTATATGGGTTTGATGGTACATTCCATCAACAACAATAGGAAGATGCAAAAGGTGTTTTATTTTTGTTGAGTCTCAAGTCACACAGGAAAGAATTTGGCTAAGACAGTTGAACATTGCTTAAGTAGTTGGAGGTTGAATTGTTTTTTTACATTGACAGTTGACAATATCTCATCTAATGAGGTTGAATCGTTTTTTTACATTGACAGTTGACAATATCTCATCTAATGTCTTGGAACAATTTGGCTTATGGAATAGAGATTATCTTTACATGCATTGTTGTGCACATAATTTGAATTTGGCCGTGAAAGATTGTTTCACGTAGGTTATTGAATTTATTTCTAAAATTTGTGATGCTTTCAAATATGTAAGATCTTCCCCTTCTAGGTTGTATAAATTCAAGGCAGCTGTTGAGCGACAAAACCTTGGATAAAAAGGTCTTGTTTGCTCAGATGTGGAAACTAGATGGAAATTTACTTTCTTAATGTTGGAGGTTGCATTGAAACATAAAAAAAAACATTTGAAGAGCTTGAATTGCACTATGCAAGAAGGAAGATGTGATTGAGAATTTGCGCATGTAATCTTAACTTTTTTAAATTTGTTTTATGATACTATGTTATGCATTGTTGGTTCAGATCATGTGGCGAAAAATATGTATACATTTGAGGCATTTGAAATTGAAAGGAAAATCGATTAAATGTATACATCCAAGGATGCGGGTGCAAGTGTAAGAACTAGGTTGAAAAGATGAAGAAGAAATATGATAGGTATTGGGGAAATCCTGATAAGCTAAACATGCTCTTCATGATTGCTCGTCTTACATCCGAGATACAAGTTACAATGCACTCAGGCTCGTTACACCAAGTTTTGGTGGTGAAGTGGCATCTAATTTGAAAAATAAAGTGGGATCTAGTTTGATATTATTTTTTGAAGAGCAATGGTGGCAGTAATATATTTGAAGCTAACTCACAATAGGTCCGGCTTAGTAAAGGAGGTAGTGATGATCTTCGCCGGTATAACCAATTTTTTTCAATTAACTAGGTCTAAAAAAATCTGAATTAAGTAAATACTTGGATGAAGCCTTAGAAGAGATTCAAGGAGATTTGGATATTTTGAATTAGTGGAAACTAAATTCAGGTCGATTTCTAGTTCTTGCAAACATAGCAGAGATGCGCTTGCTATATTTATCTTTACAGTGGCATCTAAATCTGCCTTTAGTCCTAGAAGAAGAGCTTTTGATCGACATTGCAGTTCTCTTACACCACAAATGGTAGAAACACTTGTTTGCACGCAAGATTGGCTTAAAGGCACACTCCTTCACCATTGTCCTCAAATGAAAATGAGGATTGAGAAGCTCGATAGATTTGAACAAGGTACCAATATTTGTTTTATACTATATTTTTGTAGCATGCTTACTATAATATGACTGATACGTAACATTGTTTTCGTAATTTTTCAGATACCAATTCCCTCACAAGACTTTACTTATTCAGCAACTTCTGTTACACTAGATGATGACTGAAAATGTAGAATGCTTCTTTCTTTTTGAGACTTTGAATTAGGATTATTATGTATTTAGTGATTTGGACCTTGTATTCTTGTTTTCGTTTAATCTCTGGTTATTAACTTGTTACTTTTCTTCATGCTTGGTCCATTTTATGATGCTTGTATGGAACTACAGACCAGGGTTGTTTTGTATGCTAGAAACTGCCAATCAGATAAAAATTCTGCAGAATTTTGCAGCAATGACACTTTGGCAGCACCCTTCGGACTTCTGCAGCAATGAGGCTTTGGCTGTGAAAATCATACCCCCATCAACCGTAGCACAAGAGAACAACAGGTAAAACAATTATTTCTTTTAAAACAGAAAGAGGACAATACTTTGAATTTTATGTTGCAATGTATGCCAAAGATTCTTGACTCTTTAGCAACAAGACCGTACTGTTAGTGGTGCTTATTGATCTTGAACATAGTCATATATTAAAGTTTAATCATATTTACAGCCTTCTCATGTCTGCTGACAGTAAATAAACAAAATTTTAAGGGGTTTTATGCCTAATCCGCAAGAGTTATGCACGTTTGGTTTTTGAAACCAGTTCTAAAACCAATTTTAAGTTTGAAATCGGTTTTCAAAGTGGTACGGTTCTTGAAACCAGTTCCGAACTGGTTTTATTTTTGAACCTAGATTTTAAACCGGTTCAGTTTTGGAATCTGTTTACAAACCAGTTTGGTCTTTTAAAACGGTTCTAAAACCAGATTGGTTTTCTAAACTAGTTTGTAAAAACAGTTTGGTTTTTGATCCATATACAATCGGTTTAATAGGTTGAAAAGCTGTTGAGAACGGGGACATTATTCGGGTAGATCAATTTAAATTCCTAATCCCTTTTATGCTAATAATTGATTCGTTTTAAAAGTTTCTAATTGTGCATTACTTACAAATAAGAACGACTTTTACCAATCTTGGAATTCTTGATTATCAAAAAACTTGAAAGTTTGATTACATTAAATTTGGCAATATTCTGTGTTGCAGACACTGTAGCAAGAGGAGCGCTGGGATGGAGGCCCTGGAATACAAGTGGCAAATATGCAACCAAATTTTTCCCAAACCAGCTCTCTCTTCCCCCATTTTCAGAATATAGACCCAGTGAAATTTGTTGTTTGAATGTTTGGCAAATTCGCTCAAGCTTTGTTCCTTGTTTAAAGTCCTTCCTATCCAGTCATGTGATCAAAATTAAGTTGTTTAACCTAATAATGAAACAGTTTATTTATTATTTGTCGTTTCTTAAGCAAGTACCAGCTGAATCCAATGCTGAGCAAATTATTATTACTATTATTAAATATTGATTTTTTTAAGAGGTATATGAGTGTATCAAGTATTAATATATTATTTATATCAAGCAAAAAGGTAATTAAATAATATCAAATTGAGGTTATATATATTTTTCTTTAACTGAACAATTTATAGTTTCATTTCTTTCATATATTTTTATTTAGGTTTTTCCCTATCAACATATCTTTGACAACCATGCATTATACAGGATCAAACTTGTGCAATTATGATATTTAGAAGACTAAATTTGTATAATTAAAAACTTGAGTAGTTAAAACTTCATAATTGTAATATTTGGAGGATTAAAAATATAATTAAGTAAACCGTCAATCAACTATATATTATTATTCTTATGATTTTTTAGGAAACGATGACAAAATATAATAAAAATTAACAAACTTATTATAAATAAAAAATTGTAATGGAATGACAATATAAAAAAATTATGTACGAAATATTTAGAGTATTTTCCTCTTTTTAAACTGCTTAGTATGATTTTTGCTCTTCCTTTCTAAGTTAGACATTTGATTTGTTGAGTACATCACTTGATTACGTAGATTAGCCTATGATGCTCACCATAATAAAAAGGATTATATTGTTTGGCAAGCTGTCACAACCCTTTTTCTTCTTCTTCTTCTTTTTTTTCATATAATTGACTTAGAAGCTCAAAGGTAAACCAATGAGTTAAGTAGATTCAATCCAAGTTTCTATATCTGATTTCTCCATTAAATCAGATTAATCTCAAATAAAGTTTTACAACACTAATTAAAAAACCATAATTAGTAGTTAGTTTTCACCAGTAATCTATAGTTTAAACTAATCTATCTCCACTCAAAATCTCAATAACACGTTTATCTGTTAAAAAAGAGAGAGAATGGCATGAAGCCAAAAAGGTCAGCTAGTTAAATTTGGTGGTTGGAAGGTGACAAGTGTCAAATCAAATGCTTGCTGAAGGGTTTGCTTTGTGTATGGAACCATTGAATTATTCAAATCATAATTATTTATCCAAACATGACATAAATTAATACAAGGCTTAGTTTCCAAATCTTAGTGGGCAACTTTAAAACCAGAAGCTCGTGAACAAAGAAAAACGAAGATGTTGACTCCATAACAAGAACAGATTTTGATAATCGAATGGCCATTAACAACACAGAGTCAGAGGTTTGCATGAAGGCTACTACAAATTATAATCGTTCCCTTTTACACATGGAGAACTTGACCCTCCCTCCGGTACCTTTTCTATTATTCTCTACAATTAATCCTCCATAGTTTCAATTTTTTGAGTTTAATCTTAATATCTGTCTCTTCTAATTTGACTATTTATTCCTGATATCATTATCCTATTGATCCCAATAACACTAAACTCGACTCTTTTAATCAAAGTCTTGTAGATAGAAAAAAATGTTGGTGAGAAGAGAGAAATCATCAAGTTGATCACAAATACTTCACACCAATGTTATGGTGATTAACAAAGTGGTTTATTCCTAATGCTTGTTAATCAAAGAAAATGATTTGAAGTAATCTGATTAAGTTATTGTAATATCACCAAATAGATGATTGTAGAGATGCCAAGTTCACTGCTATATTTTGTAATGGTTGATGAACAGTTTCAGGTTGTGGTGATAGCAGCAAATATGGGGTGCAATGGATGCAGGGGGAGAGTTTTCAGAGTTGTCTCAAGAATGACTGGTAGGTTTCAAACTCTGTTTTGTCTTCTGTGTAGAAATAAATGTAAAAATTGTCATCATAATCAGCTTCAAACCTAACTTCTGTTCTGCCAAACATATTCCAAGAAGCTAGTCAAACCATATTTTTCAGAGATATAAGTATGGTCAAACCATCTAGTTTTGTGGTACTAGTCTTGAAATAAGGCACTGGAAAAAAAAAAACTTTATTATTTTTGTACAAATTTGTGTATACTTAATGAAAATGATACTAAATAAAAAAAAATATTTAATATCTGAAACACTTAGCAGCATTCAATATTTTTTTTTATCTAAAGTACGAGGACGTGTAAAAGATCAAATACTTAAAACAGAGGTTGGTCCTTTTGTCCCATTAAGCTCATTTATTTTAGTGAGTGAATTGTCATGTGTTGCAAAACTAGTACAATATATATGCAGGGTTGACAGAGTACACTGTGGATGTGCGCAAGAGAGAAGTAACTATAAAGGGAGATTTCATAGCAAATTGCATTTTGGAGGACAAAAGCATTAGAAGCAGCAGCCTTCAGAGTGAGAATGAGCAACCCAAGTCTCTATCTACTTGTTTAGTTCACTCTCACTGACATTAATCTAACATAAGGCATGTCTTAGCTACAAATGATTAAATTATAAGGCTCACTCATACCACAATAAATCAGAAGATGCCGCCAAAGCATTCAAATCTATGCTACTTCATATTAGAACCAATTGATTCGTTTATTTTATTCACCAATTTTTAGACTTTTTGTGCAGAAACTAAATACTTCAACTTATTTTCCCTACGACCAATCGAAAATTTAAAATAACTTCAACAAGGATTTTGTAGTCTCTTACAATTGGCAGTGTCTAATAAGCACCAGCTGCTTTTCCTATAAGAAATTTCTTAGATGTTTTAAGAGCAAGCATAAAAAAGTAAGAGGGGAATCAGAGAGGATGCAAGCAGTAAAATCCACCACCTACTCTGATTCACTTAAATGCGCTGAGAAAAAACTAAAACAGATGTGGCATTGCATGAATGATCCCTTTGCCCTGATAATGAAAACACAATGCCCTAAGAATAGTTTTGCAACTTGAAACTGAGCAGACAACGTGCGCCTAATCAGATTCCATTGTACATTACACAATGATTTTGAGACTAGGCTACTTATGTCAACAGTAATTTAAGACACTGCAAAGACTTGACCGCACAAACTAAGAGCAGTTGGACAAGCACAATATAAACCCATGATCATGTAAATTTGTTCACATTTTTGCATTTTTCATTGTGCTGTTTTCAAAAGCTTAATTTGTTTTTCTTCCTTTATTGCATTGTTATGTTGAAAAATGACATTGTTAAAGCTTTGTTACACTTCTCGTCATAGTGGTCATAATTGTTGGAGGCTACTAGAGGTGTCAAGGAGTATGTGTGAGCACCACACCGATAAACTCCAAAATACACTTGAGTGGTTGTTCTTTTACAAGACTCCAGGTTAAATTTGGTGGTTGTATGATTCCTCAGAATATATTCGTTTAGTTAGTTGGATAAATTCGATGTAGTGCATTTTTGTTTGCACATATTAGTTTGACTAGAGGATATTTTGGTGCTATTTATGATCCATTGAAGCCATCATACTCAATTATGACATAGTGTAATTGATTATGCTCGAATAAACATACTCGGAAAGAGATATGATCCATTATATAACATAAAAGTATGATGGTAACTCAAACTAAAATGTTAAGTGTGTAAAAGCTCAATTTCAACCCATTCGGCTGTTAAATAACCTAGTTACATGCGGACACGTGCTCTTAAGAACGAAGATGGTTTTTAAGAGCATTACTGTTCCTTTTCAATTCGAGTTATGGCCAACATGCTGTAATCCAGGAAGATTGATGTTATTCGAGGTCATCGTTGACAGCTTGACATTATCATTTAGTCACTAGATGAACCACTAAAGGAAGAAACAAGTAGCTTCCCCTCTTTAAGTTACAAAAAGAATGCATGTTACCGAAAGTATGAGTCAGTTCACAATCGGAGTAACCATAGACCCACAACTTCCCTAATGTTTTCTACTCCCAAAATGTTATCCACCCCCAAAGAAAAAAAGAAACAGGAAAAATAAAAAGAAAAATCAACATCTGCAGAATTAATCTATTTTAACTTTCCTCATAATTGCTTGAATAGTCAGGAACAAAGAAACTATGATGAAATGAAGCACAGAAATGCTTAGGTCTTCTTCAAGAGATACCCCATTATTATGCCAAGCAAGCCAATTAATATGACGATGACATATGAGACTCCACCACGACTTTTGTTGCCTTCCCGCTTCAGTAGATCCTACAAGCAGTAAAATCATTCATTGCATTAAGTGTTTCCTTACGTCCAAAAGCTAACAGTAACATATAAAGAAGATCAAATACAATAGTGACGGCACATAAAAAGGTACTTGCTTTAATTCTAATTAAATCATACTCGGTTATCCAGAACAGAAACACATGGTCACAATTCAGGCTAAAATCCTGGAAGACTGTTGTTTCAACATAAAATGGTAGGAAAGTAATTGACAGGTAGAATTGCATTCTTAGCAGATCATTGCAGAGGAGAGGAAAAACAGCTATTTGAAACAACCTAAGTTAAAGTATCTTTGCTATGGAATTAATGAGTAAAGTTATGAAACACAAATATCAATCATATCCATCATAAATGTTCAAAAAATTAAACTCACAAGCTGATTCAGAAAATCTTCAACATTTTTCCTTACAACAAATTATCAAAACTCATAAACACTGTGGAACATAGAACATCTGTTTTCAGTTACCTTTTGGTTCAAGCAGGGTTTTGAAATAGTTAGAATATTTGATGATATTTCAGAGACAACACAATAAAAAAACATGAAATGCAACTGCTAGAATCAGAAGCAGTATCATTCTCATCATTTAAGATTAAAGTCCTCCTTCATCTAAAGGAAAATAAATATAGATTAAACAAATGAGTAAATTTAATTATCTACCAAATACTGTAAATCCTCACCAGTTCCTGGCGGAGCTTGCTATTTTGTTCAATTGCATTATTCTTTTCTTCAGTCAGTCTTGAGATAAGAGCTCTAGCCTGTAAAACAAGCAACTATAATCAAAATAAAGTTGTCTAACAATACCAACTCTAGAAGTTACAAACTGGACCGAATTTACAGCACATGAACCAAAAAGAAGAGTTTGAATACAATGGATCCACACTGTAATGGATTCAAAATGCATATATATTATATAAAAATTTGACTTAATAAAACATCACACATACATCACTTTTAGAAAGTTTGGTTCTCGAAACCATCTTTACAGAAGTAATCGGCATCAACATGAGTACGTATCTATGTTCCTCCATATCATATGGTTTGCTTGGAAGTTCAATATCAACAAAAATTTGAATAGCTTTAAGTAAGAAAAGAAGGCTTTACAAGCAATGAGCTTATGTAAGCGCAAGAAATCTCCGAAAGCCTTTATTTACTTACTGTTATTGTTAAAACCTCCAACTGAAAAAATAAGACATTGCAAACACTTGGATACAACTCTTGTCATTGAAATTAACATCCACTTGATAATCTCCAGGTGAGATCATAAGCTTGTTCCTTAATAACTCATGCATATATTCAGAAAAAAAAAAAAGGAAAAGTTCTAATTTACCTCTGCAGATTTGTCTTGAGCGTCAGGTCGCTCAGTAAACCCTCTCGCTACCTGAAATACACAACAAGAAAAGGCATTCCAATTGATATCCTCAGAAATTAAGGGAAAAAGGAAAACAGAATAAATCAAGAACCCACTTGTGTGAAGTCAGAACCGTTGGCATTTCCATTCTCTGAAACAGAACCTCTAGGTGAGGATCCTTCCTCAGAACCTTCTGGTACTGGAGACGGTGGTTGAGGAGGAGAAACATACAGCACTCTCAATTTGCTCTCCTCGACCACATGCCCCGCCTCCTTGTTGAACTGGCCAATCCCAACAGCACAATAAATATTGTAATTCCAGATAAAAAAAACTGTCAAATGGAAATGCAAAAACCAACTAGCACAACACAAATACCATTTCTGCAGTGATGTCCTTCGGACTAGCACCATCAACAGTTTTTACACTCTGAAGAAGAAACTTATCCTTGCATTGCATATCAAGCGGAGCCTCTTTTTGTGCTTGCATGGTAACTTCCATTTATGCAAAAAAAAAAAAAAAAAAAAAAAAAAAACAAATAATAAACACAAAAAACATAAAAAAAAAAAAAAAAGCAAAACAACCAAGAAAAAAAACA
>Ga0099824_1003287_pt1 | contig 23625 bp, 13 predicted proteins | sample SiratrowhiteBW_FD_76837 | JGI IMG/M metagenome (GOLD analysis project Ga0099824, IMG submission 76837) | Root nodule microbial communities of legume samples collected from California, USA - Siratro white BW | ecosystem: Host-associated > Plants > Roots > Nodule | place: USA: California...
GTTCACACTTTTTTTTTTTTTTTTTTTTTTTAATTTTTGTTATTTCCTTTAATTTTTTTTTTTTTTTTTAAATTTTAATGGAGTGTTTTTTTTTAATTAAAAATTTTTATTTTTTTTTAAATTATAAAATAAAAAAAAAAAAATTAAATATTTTTTTTTTTTTTTTTTCTGTTAATGTATGTGATGTCCATTAATTGAATGTCATATTTATAAATGTGAATGGAGTGATTATTGTTAACTAAACATCTTGATATATTGTGAAATTATAAATATAACCAACACAAATATAAAATTGTCTCGGATCAATTCTTTTTTAATAACTTTTAATGCATAATTTTTTTATTATCTCTTTATGTGAATGGTGAAAGAAAAATTATGTAATTACTTGTTTATTAATTAGTTATTTATACTATTATATAGTGGAAACCCATCCTATTGTGTCTATGTATTTTTTAATTTAAACAATACAGCTATAAAAATATATATCGGTCTAAAACAATGATTTAAAAATTAAAAAAATATGTAGTAATTATTTTAAGTATGGATATTTGGTAACTATATTTGTGAAGGTTAATTATGTCTTACTTATTTTATTAATTCAAAAAATATTTTTATTTATTAAAAGATAAAATCATTTAATTAAAGATTATAACAAAGATGGTTAAAAATGTATACCTCCTTTAATCAAAGGATAAAAATTGTTAAACAAAAGATAACACTAAAAATGATTTAAAAAACTGTATTCCTTTTATACAATATAGTATAGATTATAATACACTTATTAACAAAGTAATTAAAATTAAGATTATAGAAAACATGTGAAAAGCATATAAGATTGTAAATTGTGGAATAGTAATAGGGATAGTAGATTTTTTTTAATATATATAATAGATTTTTTTATAAGTAAATAAAATAAATAAATAAAATGTATTTGAGAGATGTTTGAAGAAAATAAAATGAAATGAGATATGTACATTAAAAGTGTTAATTTAGTTTTAATTTTATGAAAACTGAAACATTTAATTAAGGGGTGAAAAGTGTAAGTGAGAAGACTCAATTTAATTAAGGAGGTGAAGGTGGAAAAGACTTTTAAAATTTGAAATTTATTTTAAACTTCAATTACATTAATTTTAATTAGATAGAATTACAACTCACAACACATAATAAGGTAAAACTTTAATTATATTAATTTTTAAGCAAAACTTTAATTACATTAATTTTTAATTAAATTAATTTTGAAATGACTACATCCATCCAAGAAGGTGAATGGTTGGTGTAAAAAATAATATAAAAAAGTTACAATAAAAAATTTTTACAGTTTTGTTGACAATGCTTACCATTTTTTTTCACAATCTTGTGTAAAATTTGAATATTTGATCTTACTATTAAAATCTTAAAATCTTAAAATCTTGATTTTAACTATATCTTAATTATAAAGTAACTCTAGTAATTTTTAAATATAAAAAAATCAATAAAGTCTATCTTTTTATGAAAATAAAAATACATTCTATTAATATAAAATAAAAAAAACAATAAGATATTTATTTTTATATAAGTTCATTCAAGGTTAATTACATCCAATTTTAAATTAGAAACTAAATTGATTAAATATTATCTATATCACTTTTTCTTTCTCAGAACGTGTCCTAAAAGTCACTTATAATTATTTTATTGTATTCCAATAACATAAAAAAATAAGTATTGTTTAATATTATGATTTTTTTGGCTTTTAGTGAATATTTTATTAGTGCAACCTACAACTACAATAAAAGAAGTTATTTGGGATACAAGAAAAGCTTTCACCAGATATACGTAAATGAATGCTTAAAATTAAGTTTACAAAGTGAAAAAAAAAAAGATTTATAAAGATGATGCATTTTCTATTTCGTTTATAAGGCAATTTATTGATATAACATTCAAAGTAGAAACTTATTTAGACATATTAGATAAAACTCTTGTAACTTTGCGTGTAAATATTAAGATATTGTATTATAATTGAACTAGAGGTTGTAGTTCTTTTTTAGCTAACTTGCATCTCTTTTCTTTTGACTAACATAGATATATGTTACATTCAACTTGCTATGATTAAAATATATTTCATATTAAACATTTATATTTGATAATCACAATACCAAACTTAGCAAACAAATGTAGGAAAATTAATCTTAAATTTGTGTTTTGTTATAAGATTGTTTTGAGTTTTGCATTGTTTTTTAAAGGAGATATTGGTAATCTAAATGGTTTACTGGTATTCCAAATACTGAATCATGCTTTCATTTTATTGGGATGTGTTAATAAACTATTAATTATTTCTAAGATAGTCTAAGTTGAATGTCTTATTAGATTCACCTTGAGTCTTCTCTCCTAAGAGAGTTTGATAATCTAAAAGTTATCTATAAAATAAATGGTATTGTAAAACTAAACTCTATTTTTATTCGATGATTTTTTTTATTGTTTCATCTAATAAACATACTTAAAATAAATTGTTAGTTTTTTAAAATTTAATATTATTTATTATGATTAAAATCATAAGATGTTTTGTTAAGGTTGTTATGGTCAATAATAAGACTATACTGTTTTTGATGAAATTATTGAAAAAAAACCATCCAGATTAAATTATTACATCATATATGATGAGAAACAGGTTAAATCCAAGTTTGGAAGAAGAACATCAGCCTTGTTTAAGAGTTTCTCTTTCCAGCATGTCATACGTTCCTTAACCTTCTTACTCATGTAGTTAAATGCTCGAATCTTTAATCAATTGTTAGTAACCTACATACTTAATAATTAAAAAAATATTAAGGCAAATTAAGTTTAAATATTTAAATTTCTGTAAGTTTTTCTAAATTATTTTGTTTTACTCTTCTATTTTTAATTTCCTAAAATATGTAAGAGATTTAAAACTGATAATTACTTGTAGGAACTAAAAATAGGTAAAGTTATATTTACAATAATTAACAATCCATTAAAAAATTATAAATATTATGCAGTAAAAGATAAAAAAATGTGTGATATATTAGTACAAACAATAAGCAAGTTAATATTTTATTTAATTAGTTTATAAACTCATTTATTCAATAAGTGGTTGAAAGTAGTTTATTTTGGAAACTTTTAATTTATAATGTTACTCCATTTAGCTTGTAGCGTGTTTAATATTCTTTCATTGTTGAGTTTCTTTATATGATTTTGTATATTTTTTATTGTTTTTTTAATTTTCTAAAATATGTAAGAGTCTTAAAATTAATAAATACTTTATAGGGACTAGAAATAGGGAGAGTTATGTTTATATGACCAATAATTCATTTTAAAAATTATAAATAAGATATAGTGAAAGATATAAAATTATCATATAGTTTATTAAATACTTTTAATTAAATAATCAATTCAAAATTTATAAAAGAAAAACTTATCAATTAAAAAGTAACTTATTAACTGCCCTTAATTTTGTAAAAAAAGAAAATCCTTAATATGAAAAAAAAAATCTCTTGCTTTAACCATTAAAGGAATACTTATTGAGTCAAAGTTAAGGGTTAAAGTTGCATTTTTATTGCAGCCCTTGAACAACATGGGACACTACCTTTCAACCATTTTTGTACTAAGTTTTAGTATTATACTCTTGCATAATTGTGGCTGTGACTAGGGACAAATTCAAACAATTGCTTAGTTTTACAATTTTTTAAATTTTAAGTCCATACAAAGTTGTTTACTTTTTTCACTTGCATGTTTTGGCATATACTAACTTAGTAAGGCTTATTGCCATTAACACGATTTTTTGTTAACTTCTTTATCTCAATCAGAAACAAATAATGAAAACACACATGCAGAATAAGATTTATTTTCTTCATATTTATAAATTGTCTTGCTCTTAAAACGGAAACATATTATTATTCCATACCCACAACAAACACAAACTTATTGCAGAATCGGATAATTAAACTTAATTTATATTTCAAACATAGTCCGGTTGCATGTTGAGTCAAGGACTTTTCTATACAATTTCAAAAGAATTAAATTTACAAAAATAAAAAAGTAGTATATATATTTATAAATGCTAAGTTATATAAATAAAATTAAGTTTAATCTTTAAATATAATTATTTTATGTAAATTTTAACAAGTACATATTTTAATAAAATATTAATTTTAATTACTTAAAATCATAATTATTTTAAAATACTTCAGTTCTATTTAAACACATTTTATTCTAACGACCTATTTTATAAATTATTCAAACCAACTTATTATACCATGCTCATGCTCATCTTAGCTCCTATACTTACCATGTTCGTATCCAATTCAAACATGATTGCTTTCTATTAAAAAATATAATAAATTTTCTCTCCTATGCTTACTTGAGAAGTTTTAAATTATGACTAAAACTATCAAGAAGAACTAACATATGATAACTCTGATATACATAAAAACAAGAACGAAGGAATTGTTGCAGTAAGAATCCGCACATTACAGCAATACCAGCATAAGGATGGAAAAAAAAGATATCTTTCAAATTCTGTATACCTCAAAGGAAAGATATCTCCAGTTTTCAGCAAGCAAAAAATGATGCGTAAAGCAAACATTGCGCTAAGTGGTGTAGATGGTGCATCCTCGACAAATATCAAGAGTATTTTTTGGCATCATCATTGAAACTAAATGAATTTGATATTTTATGTTTGCAAACAATATATCTGTCACTGTCATTGGCCATTATGGGTGCAATGAAAAATGTTCTGACAGAGAGAATAATGTTGCTACAACGACACTTCAAGTTCTTAGAGGACCACATGTTTGAATGGCACCTGACCCATTCCGTTTTTTAAATAGGCCCCACTTAGGAGTTATGACAATATGTGTTGTGGGACTGTGCAAGTAACACGACACAATAGGTAAAGCGAAGATTGCAACAGATACAATTAATTAATTGGATAACCCATTATACAGTATCCTTTCCAATTTGCATATCATATGACACATAAAAAAGAAGTCTGGTCTCAGTTCATACAGCATTATATCACAGATTGCCAATCATTTTATAAACTAGGGGCGATTCTTAATTTAGCACAAAGAAAAGATGACATTCAAAGCCCACCTCCGTGAGAGGAAGAATACCACCCATCAACCTATAAGGGATATCAGGGCTCATCTAGCTGGTCCTGCAGGATTTTGATATGAAAGGGACAGTATTATTAGAAAGAGGAAATATGCTGTAAAGGGTGGGTTGCCTAGTGACATTTACCTGGACATCAGAAGTCCAAAGGGTGAGGTTGTCTCTTAAAAGCTGCATTATGAGAGTGCTGTCTTTGTAGGATTCTTCTCCCAAGGTGTCCAGCTCAGCAATTGCTTCCTCAAAAGCCTTTCAAACATGAAAACCAATACGGTTAAGTGGGTTTTAGAATCAATATAAAGATGTGCTCCTGTTGCAGCTACTCAGAACAGTGGAAGCCAAGCATGAATGCAAAAAGAGAGAGAGACAGAATATCAGAAAACAAGGAATCATGTCAACCATGTAAGGCAATATGGATAAGCCTGGATTGCTAACAGACAAACTGATTTTATTCTTCATTCTTGTTTAAAGTTAACAACTCTTCCAGGTCATGGAGTTTGGTATGGTACACAACTAATCAACTATATTTTAGAATTCAATACAATTTAGATGCAACTGAACAACAAAATTACCAGTTTGCTTCAGAACATGATTTTGCAATGGGGGTAACCCTGATACATTGCGGATGACCAATAACATTTTATCACTGAAAAAAACTTTATTAAGAACCAGATGAAAAAAAAAAAAAATTCATTCAGTTGCTTCTGACTGTAAGTTTCCACTTTCTCTTGACAGTTAAATTCAAGTGAAAAACCTACCAAGCTTATGACCAGAAAAGCTTTACAAATGGGCTATCCAATTTACTGTTCGCCCAACTCAACTACCATGAGTACACACACATATATATATATGTTATGAACCTTTTTCTGGCTTTCCAGCAAGTACAGAATAACGTGCAAATTGAAATCCCCAATAAATTCAAGAAAACAGATTCTTATAACAAGGCAAACAAGTGAAATTCACAAAATCACCCATCAACACAAGGCATATACCAAGTCAAACAGAATTCCAGGTAGTAATACAAGTCCTTCCCGTACAAACCAACAAAGACAAAAAAAAAAAAAGTTAAAAAAATTCTTAATTATCCAAAAATGTTAAATGGAAGGGGAACCTCACAGTAAAACGAATTGATTGACGAAAGAAGAAAGTCAGCAAAGTTGAAATCAAGTTGACCTGAAAATTTCAAAGTAACATATCATGATTAACCCTGACCTGTTTAGCCATGCCACACGCTTTATCAGACTGGTTGAGGATTTCATAGTAGAAGACTGAGAAATTGAGAGCAAGACCCAATCTTATAGGGTGGGTTGGTGGAAGATCCGCATAAGCAACGTCCTAACAATAACAAACAACAACCATCAATTGTCACTGAAAACGATAAAAAATAATAGAGAGAGAGAAAAGGGGGGAACTTGATTACCTGGGCAGCCTTGTAAGACAACATGGTATCCTCAGCGGCGGTTTTTCGCTCATCCCCAACCTTAAATTCAGCGAGGTAGCGGTGATAATCGCCCTTCATCTTCAAATAGAAGACCTTGGACTCTGTAGCGGAGGCAGAGGGGACGAGGTGGGAGTCCAAGATGTTTAGGATGCTGGCGCACACGTGCGAGAGCTCCGTCTCCACCTTGGATCTGTAGTGCTTGACCAGCGCCACGTGCTCCTCGTTCTTCCGACCCTCTTCCTTCTGCTCGATGGAGGATACGATCCGCCACGCCGCACGCAGGGACCCGATGACGTTCTTGTAGGCCACCGAGAGCAGGTTGCGCTCCTCCACGCTCAGCTCCGACGCCGGAGTCCACCCCACCACCACCTTCTGCATGAACTCCACCATCTCCTCGTACCGCTCCGCCTGCTCCGACAGCTTGGCCAGGTACACGTACTGTTCTCTGCTCAACCCTTCCGCCATTCTCTTCTCTCCAACCCTGTTCTGCTATGCTCTGCTATTGAAATGCCACCCAATTAAATAAAATTATAAAACCAAAATGCTTCCAATGAGATTGAGTTCAGACATGGTGTGTGTGTCTATGTGTAGGATTGAGCTGTCTCCCCCACCCCTTCTGAGTTGGAATTCGATTCACTTTTTTTTTTTTTGTAAAACCCGTTAGCCCATTCCCTTTTGGGCCTCTATTAATCTCCAGGCCTTTTCTTCATTACATTTTTCTAATAAAACTAAAATATCCATAATTTAAATAATATAAAAGGAACGGGAAAAACCCTGGGTGGGTTTCTCCTACTGAGTTCTGTAGTTTCGCGCTTCTCCTTTCTTCCAAACTACTTCCAAATGCGACGAAATTTTGTGGTGGAATCTTCAAACTTCATCAAATTATCGCCAATTTACCGTGGCAGGCACACCTTCTCTCAATCCTCATCGCTCCCATGGATATCTCCTCTCAAATTCACCAAACCCGCACAACCCAAATCGGATCCTCCGCCGGAAACCGCCGCCGAACCTCCGAGGAAGCGGAAGTTCATCTCTCACGACGGCGCCGTCAATTTGATAAAACGCGAGAAGGACCCGCAGGTCGCCTTGAAGATATTCAACACGGTTTCACAACAGAAGGGGTTTCAGCACAACAATGCGACCTACGCCACCATTCTCGAAAAGCTCGCTCGCTGCAACAAGTTTCACGCCGTGGATCGAGTCCTCCACCAGATGACCTACGAAACGTGCAAATTCCACGAGGGTATTTTCGTCAACCTCATGAACCATTACTCCAAATCCTCCCTTCACGACAAAGTGCTCCAAGCGTTTTTCTCCATTCAACCGATCGTCAGGGACAAACCCTCCGCCAAAGCCCTCTCCACTTGCCTCAACCTTTTGCTCGGTTCGAACCGCGTCGATTTGGCTCGAAAATTGCTCTTGCATGCCAAACGCGGTCTAACGAACAAGCCTAACGTTTGCATATTCAACATCCTTGTGAAGTATCACTGCAAGATCGGGGATCTGGAATCTGCTTTTGAAGTTGTGAAGGAAATGAGAAACTCTGAGTTTTCTTACCCTAATTTAGTTACCTACTCGACCCTGATGGATGGACTTTGTCGAAATGGAAGACTCAGAGAAGCCTTTCAATTGTTTGAGGAAATGGTTTCGAGGGATCACATTGTGCCTGATCCTCTTACTTACAATGTTTTGATCAATGGATTTTGCCGGGAAGGGAAACCTGACCAGGCTAGAAATGTGATTGAGTTTATGAAGAGTAATCGATGTTATCCGAATGTGTATAATTACTCAGCATTGGTGAATGGTTTGTGTAAAATTGGGAAATTGGAAGACGCAAAAGGGGTTTTGGCTGAGATGAAGAACTCTGGGCTGAGACCGGATGCAGTTACATACACTAGTTTGATCAATTACTTGTGTAGGAATGGACAAGTGGGTGAAGCTATTCAGTTGCTTGAAGAAATGAAGAAGAATAAGATTCAAGCTGACACTGTTACGTTCAATGTGATACTTGGGGGGTTGTGCAGAGAAGGTAGATTTGAGGAGGCTCTAGATATGCTTGAGAAACTCCCACAGCAGGGTGTGTATTTGAACAAAGGTAGTTACAGGATTGTTCTGAATTCCTTGACCCAAAAAGGTGAGTTGAAAAGCGCAAAGGAGTTACTGGGGTTAATGCTAAGTAGGGGTTTTCTGCCCCATTATGCCTCTTCAAATGAATTGTTGGTTTGTCTTTGTAAGGGGGGGATGGCCGATGATGCTGCCAGGGCACTATTTGATTTGGTGGAGATGGGGTTTCAGCCAGGAGTTGAGTCTTGGGAAGTTTTAATTGGGTTAATCTGCAGAGACAGGAAGTTGTTGTATGTTTTTGAGCTGCTTGATGAATTATTGGTCACAAATACGTGATATGTATTGGAATTGTGAAATGAAGTTATGATATTCAAGGCAACTGTGCTGAGAATCTTTCGCCCGAGAGAAAGGATGATATAGAGGTTTTGTGTTCAGCAAGAAATAGCAATGCGATTGATGACGTTAAAATGTGGCAAGGCATCTCATATCAAGTTTTTCAACAGGAAATTTGTTGCATCAGATGTAAGTTTTGGGTTTGCCTCTATATTTTGAGTATTTTTATTGGGTTAATCTGCAGAGACACGAAGTTTTTGTACGTTTTTAACCTTTTGGTGAATTTTGACAAATACTTAATATTTATTTGCAGTGAATTGAAGTAATGATTTTCAGAAGCAATTGGTGCTCCGAATCCTTCGCTCGAGGGAAAGGATCATATAGAAGTTTTGCATTCAGAAAAACTAGCAGTGCAATTGATGAAATTACAATGTAGCTAGGCACCATCTATCAAAATTTTGAAGAGGAGATTTGTTGCATCAAATCTAAATGACATTTATGAGCTCTGTCCTGCATTTTGTGTTAATTTTTCCGTGTCTTTTAATTAAGTTTACAGTTCTTCCTGCACCAGTTAGCCCAATGAACTGTATGGTCTGCCTCTTTTAATTCCTCATCTGTGTTAGTCGTGTCATGCTTTCATGTGGAGCCTCCATGCGTCAAATTTGATGCTGTTAACTTGACCAGACATCGTTGATAAGTTATCAACGATGATAAGGGGTCATAATTTTTCCTATTTCGATGGATCTTCATTGCTGCTATAACACATTTTCTGTATTTAGTCTTTAGATACTTCAATCCCTTATGAGTTAACGAAATATCAGGATCTGACTTTTGGATTCTACAGGTTAATCAAATAATTAGTTTGGAAATAAAGGAAGCACAGAACTACAGGCTTGACATTAATGGAACAGTGAGCACGAATTCTCCAACAAAATTACAGGTTAAGATGAGAATTTTAGCTTGTTTTGCTCTGTCCCAAATAGACAGGTAGACCAGTTGGTCTCTTGTGATTTAATTAATTAATTATTTATTTTAAATAATTATAAGTTAGAATTATAATACTATATTGTTAATATTTTACATTTCTTTATTGATTTCTTTTAACATCCTTATTGGATGCTAGAGTTGTACTTGATTAAATTTTTTTATTAAACAGTAATGTGAACTAAATATTACATTTCTTTATTGATTTCTTTTATCATGCTTATGGGATGCCAGAGTTGTCTACCACTTTATTTGATTAATTTTTTTATTAAACAGTTATGTGAACTAAATATTGGTATAGTTTAAATTTAATATAAAATTCAAAACCAATTTGTTGTTTTGTTCTTCGATTTGAACCAGTTATTTCTTTGGATCAATTTGATTTTGAAAGACATAATGTGAATTAATTTTGTATGATTGTTATTATACTCATACTTTCAACTTTTTCACATACTTATACACAAAATACATAATTTTACCGTAAAAGTTCTAATGTAAATTTGTTATTTTATTTTAAAATAAATTGTAACTAAAATACAATGAAAATATAAATAATTTTGAAGAGACTGATGTATGTCTGATAATCATTAATTAATTCTAATAATATAGCTTTATATTTAAAGATAATAAGTGATTTTGTAAGTTTTAGTTTGATTTGCTTCTTAATTTTCAATATAAAATCTAAATCAAAATGTTGGATTTTGAAGACTCCTATGGTCGTTGTGGACGATAAAGGGTATCACCACGCCACACTTGTTATGCTTTGCAACTATTTGCAATCACCACTCCTCGAGTTGCATGTCGCTACTAGCTGAATTTCTTTTTTAAATAACTTCTTAGATAAAATTTGCATCTCATATTTGGATAACGAAACTCTCCTAATCAGATTGTAGAAAAATTACATTCAGTGGCATAATTAATAATTGATTAATAAAACATGTAACATCACAATTTAATTAAATTTGTGGTAACTAATAAATAGTTTAGTAAATAAAACACAATTGTTTATAGGAGATAGGTTAGCTCGTCTTTTCTTATCTGAAGTAAATTATAGACGATGTAGAGCAAAATTGAGTGAACCAATTGTAAAACTATATTTTATGTTTTGATTTTATGTGAAAGTTGATATATTTATTTGATTATTAACCATTTGAAAAAAAAGCTCTAAGATTACTATAGAACTTGCGGATGGGTAAATTATGTTTTAAAATTACAACAAATAATGTATACTATGATATGAAGTTATTTTTAAAAAATATTGTAGAATATGTAATGCACAGATGTAGCTAAAATTTATAATAAAATATTTTAAACATGTAAATTATATCATGATTAAAATTATTATAAATTAATATTTTTTAATAAATAGTTACATTTTGATATAATGTTATTTTTATTTATTCGTATTTTGTTTATAAAAATTAAATTAAATTTAGATTAGAAAATTGAAAATGATTGATTAAAGTTAAAAAATAATGAAAAAAAACACTCAAACAAACTCAATAAAGGCCTCTTCGGAAACATGATTCATGTTAAAAGGAAAGGAGCTTCGAGCTCTCAACCTCACTCGTGACAGAGACAAGGCCCCTCAAGTACATCGTTTTCCAATTCGCCTCATTTTATGGTTGAACCGGTTTTAAAAAGAAAAAAAAAATTAATTAACGAAGCCAAATTATAAAAAAGATGTTATATTTCCCATTATAGACTACACTGTTATATCAAAATCATATCTTTAGAATAAAAATTAGTTTTTGGATTATTACAGATATGAAAGTAAATTCCTTAGATCATATCATGTGAGTAAAAAGTGTGTTTGAGTTTAACATAACTAAACAGAGAAGCTGAAGAAAATGAATTTATAGATTCTGGGACCAACTGACACATACATTGTCATAGGAAGTGCCACCACACTCCCCACCAACCGGCGCGTGAGCGTAGTTAATATCACAAAGAGCGCACACAGCTACAAAAACAACTTTCAACTTCAACAAAGACAAAACCGCTCTCTTCTTCAACATCACTTGCATGTTCCATTCTCCCAAATCTCATGATCCAAACAACCTTAACGTGAACCCTTGCTTCAAGCTTTAAACTTTCAACGTATATCCCAAAACTATGGCATCATCAATCTCAGGCATTTACACCTCTTCCCCCTCTCTCAAAAAATTCCCAAACCAATCGCCGCCGTTGACCCACCCTCTCCGCAAAGATCATGTCTCCTTCCACGCGCCCCGCGCCGATCGCACACTCAGCCTTGTGACAACGCGCGCGGTGGCTCGGGAGGTTGATGGGGCGGCGGTGGCGGCGGCGAAGGGGTTGGAGAAAGATCCGCGTGCGCTGTGGCGGCGGTACGTGGATTGGCTGTACCAGCACAAAGAGCTGGGTGTGTATTTGGACGTGAGTCGGGTCGGGTTCACGGACGAGTTCGTAACGGAAATGGAGCCCCATTTTCAAGCGGCGTTTAAGGCGATGGAAGAGCTGGAGAAAGGTGCGATCGCGAATCCCGATGAGGGTCGCATGGTGGGGCACTATTGGTTGAGGGACCCTAAGCGCGCGCCCAACTCGTTCCTGAAGACGCAGATTGAGAACACTCTCGATGCTGTTTCCAAGTTCGCTAACGACGTCGTTAGTGGTAAGGTCAGTTCAGTAGCTTCTCCTCCCTCTCTTTCTTTTTGTATCTCAAGTGTCTTGGATTTTGTTGAGGTGTTAAGGTTTTTGGTGATCAATGTACTTTGGCAGATTAAGCCTCCTTCGTCTCCGGAGGGTCGATTTACTCAGATACTGTCTGTGGGAATTGGAGGTTCTGCTCTTGGACCACAGTTTGTTGCAGAGGCACTTGCTCCTGATAATCCTCCACTCAAGGTATCTATTCTATTGTTAGAGAAATTATTGCATGGACCAAGAACACTAAGGTTTCGACTAAGAAGTTTTGGTTTTTTTAATTTCTCGGAAGCATTTAATGATGGTGTTGCCTTCTTCTGCTTTTCTACCACAGATAAGATTTGTTGACAACACGGATCCTGCTGGAATTGATCATCAGATTGCACAGCTTGGGCCGGAGCTAGCCTCAACACTTGTGATTGTGACTTCAAAGGTTTTGTGGAGATTATGCATTTTTTTTTTTTTACTATGATGCTTACGTCTGTGCATGAAAGATGTCTTTTGACTTGAACATTTCGATTATCTTTAGAGTGGAGGTACCCCAGAGACTAGAAATGGTTTGTTGGAAGTGCAGAAGGCCTTTCGTGAAGCAGGCTTGGATTTTCCGAAACAGGTTTAATTCAGGTTTTCACTTTTTTTATATTTTTTTATTTATAATACACTATTATGTTTGAAACAGAAGTTCAGATACCTGATATTATTATGGTGCTACAATCGTGATAGTTTTGCGGTTGAAAAAACTAGATTGATTTGCAGTTACCAATATGTAGATTCTCAAAATTTCAATTTTCTGTCTCCTATACTTACTGTTTTCACAGCTTTGCGTACACTGTCCAGCAATAGCTCAAACTTCGGGAGTTACATTATATTTGTTTTTTTCCTAAAGTTGTGGGAAAATTAAATGCTGTTGACCCTCCATCATTTGCATATCTGCTGTTAGTTCAGTTTCGGTTTTTTAAATTATTACAATTTGCCAATGTATGCTGTAATGCAGGGTGTTGCTATAACACAAGAAAATTCTTTGTTGGATAACACTGCCAGAATTGAGGGCTGGTTAGCTAGATTTCCTATGTTTGATTGGGTGGGAGGCAGAACGTCAGAGATGTCTGCAGTTGGCCTGCTTCCAGCAGCCCTTCAGGTAAGTGGCCATAAATGTAGATTAATTGTTTGTGTATATACATTTGATGTTATGTGTTTTCTTACAATTCTTTTAATTTAGGGCATTGATATCAGAGAAATGCTTGCTGGCGCAGCATTGATGGATGAGGCAAATAGAAGTACTGTGGTATACATCAATTTTTAATCATGTTACATACTATTGATGCTTCATGTGACAAATACGTTTATATGTTGCTTGAGTTTGAAGTTTAGTTACTGCTCTGATTAATATATGCATTTCTGCAGTTAAGGAATAACCCTGCAGCTCTTCTGGCTTTATGTTGGTATTGGGCCACAGACGGTGTAGGATCCAAGGTGGGATTTATGATCTATTACCATCTGTCGTCTGTTTTATTTGACTATTTATCATTGTTTACTTTTCCTCCTTATTCTGTAGGATATGGTTATTCTTCCATACAAGGATAGCCTGTTATTATTCAGTAGATACTTGCAGCAGCTGGTCATGGAATCTCTAGGCAAGGAGTTTGACTTGGATGGTAATCGGGTATGTCTTATTCTTAGGTGCATCAAACTAAATAACATTTCTGTGCTCTGTCCTGCATTTTTGGGTTAATTTTTATGTCTCTTTAAATGAAGATCACAGTTGTGCCTGCGTAAGGAAGTAGCATAATGAACCCTATGGTCTGTTATTTTTAATTCTTGGCTTGTATTGGTGTCATGTATACATTGTCATACTTTCTTGCGGAGCGCTCTTTAGTCACATCTGACATGACTAACTTGACCAGGCACTTTTAACAATTGATCTTATCTTTCCTATAACACTGGATCTGCCACGCTGTTATATCAAATTTACTCTGCTTAAATCCCTCATGAGTTAATTATATACCAGAATCTAACTTTTGGATATTACAGGTTAATCAAGGAATTAGTGTTTATGGAAATAAAGGAAGCACTGATCAACACGCGTGAGTTTTCATACTCAATCTTTTTAAGTACAGTTTATTGATTACTTTCTACTAACATTTGCCCCCCTTGCAGCTACATCCAACAATTGAGGGAGGGTGTACACAATTTCTTTGTGACATTCATTGAGGTGCTACGTGATAGACCCCCTGGTCATGATTGGGAACTTGAACCTGGTGTCACCTGTGGTGACTACTTGTTTGGTATGCTACAGGTATGATCGAGCATAATTCCTTACTGAATTTTATAGTTTTGTTTAAGAATGTTGTTAGGTTGTTTTCCCCTTCATGCTAAAATTGGAGTTTCTATAGGGAACAAGGTCAGCTCTGTATGCTAATGACAGAGAGTCCATCACAGTTTCTGTACAAGAAGTGACACCAAGAACAGTTGGTGCTCTTATTGCACTCTACGAACGAGCAGTAGGAATTTATGCCTCCCTTGTCAACATAAATGCTTATCATCAACCTGGTAAAATATAATTTATTTAACCTGTCTTGGAAGTTTCTTTATTTCCGATAAGAATTATTTTGACAATGTCGATTTAGAATTTTTAGCCTGTCCTGTTTTGGGAGGATTCAATGATTACCGATTTGAAATTGAGTCAAGAATACTGAATTTACATATGGAAGTGTATTATGTTGTTTGTTCTAGCATTCAGCCACATCTAAGTCTGAACTATGACAATGTTTAGGTGTGGAGGCTGGTAAAAAGGCAGCTGGTGAAGTACTGGCACTTCAGAAGCGAGTGTTAGCAGTGCTAAATGAGGCAAGGTATGATGTTTGTTAAGTACCAAGGTTCTTTCGGTCTTAACTGGGGTCTTGTAAAATTTAACAGTTGTTTTCAGTGGATTTCTGAAGGATAATAATCAAAGGGCCAATATATGTCTGAAATACGGACTCGCTGTGTGTGTTTTTGAATCCTTGTATATATTTTTAGTGAGGTATATGATATGTTATATGTTTCTGTTTTCAGCTGCAAAGATCCCATTGAACCATTGACACTTGAAGAAGTAGCTGAGCGTTGCCATGCTCCTGAAGATGTAAATATATGATCCCTCCTTATCCCATCTTTTAAGAATCATTGGAGAAGTTCGGTAACATTTTTCACTTGTATGCAGATTGAAATGATTTACAAGATTATTGCACACATGGCCGCCAATGACAGAGCACTAATTGCCGAAGGCAGCTGTGGATCACCTCGTAGCATCAAGGTTTTTCTTGGGGAATGCAACATTGATGAATCGTATGCTTGAGTTAGACTAACGAAATTCATAATGTTACAGTTGGTTGGGTTTGAATACGGATCATTAGAATAGAAGTTGCCTGCAATAATTTAGTTTCAATGTTGTATCATTAACGGAAATGGACATTTCTGTTGAGACATTCTTCATGTTGTTTGAGTTTTGGTGTTCTGAATTGAAACTACATGTAACCGGCTGGAGAGCCCAGTGGGTAAATAAAATTGAATAAACTGTTCTTTTGGCTGCCTACATTTTTGGTGATGGGATTAGGGCAGCTGTTTGGTGCAATCAGTTAGCAGTAGCTGATTATGCAGACTTAGAGGCATGATCTGGAAAAGGAGAGGGTTAAATTTTCGTGCTTGGAATAGTATGAAATAATTTTATATTAGTATTCAATTATAGTTTACCATTGTGATGGATTTAAGGTAATCATTACTGTATATGATATGCAAAAGTATTTTATAATGGTAGTTTTATTCTGATCCGGCAGCATAAAATAACATTCGGTACAGAAGATATACCTTCATTGTAACAAACGTACCCAATGTTCGGTTTCTCGAACAGAATATCCAGATCAATAACTGTTCTGAATCAAAGCAGGGACTCTAAGTCCGACCAAATAAGAATTTTTTTTTTTTTAATGAGGGGTATTTCATTTATATATCTATCCCTTCTTGAATTCAAGTATTTTGTTGGATAAGAGTACCTGATTTTCTATATTTTAAGTAGAGGTACTGATTATTTATCCCTAGATTCACGGTTTCGATTATTTTAGTAGTTTGTTACGCTGGACGAGGACATGTTAGTCTGAGGACTCTTATAATAATCTCGTAACTGCACAACATGCTGCATATTATTATAAAACTTATAAATCGCCGACCATTAACAGACTATTAATAATAGCTCAAACGTATCCAATGTTGGGTTTCTGAAACAGGATATTCGGATCAACAACCTATGCCCCATAGCACCTGGTCAAGCAAAAAAAATCAAATCACACCGCGGTCCAGTACCAAAAAGATGCAACTCTTGTATTCATCTTCATTCCTAGTTTAACGCTCTAATCTCCTGCACTCCTTCCATTCATTTTAAGTCAAATTTCTGCAAAAACAAAAAATTACATTTATTTAATTATAATTTTTAAAGTTTACGATAATATTAATTTATTTATATCGTATTTTTTTACTTAATCTTTTATATAATTATTCTTGCAATGGAAACTTATTACCAAAACACAAACAAAATTGTAACAATATGTGAAAAAATAATTTATTTTGTATTAATTGTTATAATTAAATAAAGACACTTTCGATTCTTTTATCATCACCACTCATTATTGATGTTTTTTTAATCATAAAAAGTAAAAATTTAGTTAACTAGTTATAGATAATAAATTTTCTTGTTTCTCCAAAATCTAAACGACACTTAAGAACATTAATTTTACTTTAAAAGAGGCTTTTCCTAAAGGTAATTTTCTGTTCGGTATAAATTTTATAAAAATATTGTAGAAAATAGTTTATTTTCAGAAATCTAAAATACTCGTACTAGTCACAACCGTACATGTTCATCGAAATAAAAGTCTCACATAAATATAATTAATAGAAATAAAATTTTATTCCTCGAAACCAACCTCCATGAATTAATTAAGAGTACTAATAACTTTTACTTTTCTAAAAATAAAGAGCACTAAAACTGATTTTTCATGCGTAAAGAAATTCTAAAATTATATTTGTTCGTGTGGAAGTAAATGGTCATTTAAGTTTATGGTAATTTGTAATTCTAGTTTACCTAAGTTTAGAAGTAATTCTAGTTTACCTAAGTTTAAAAGTAAATAGACCTGCCCTGTACAAGTATAAAAGGAATTTGCCATATTAAGAAAATTATACAACTAATTGCTAATTAAGTGTTGATTGCTAAGTGATAAGAATCGACAATCTCACCATAAGAAAATATACTAAAAAAACCCTTCCTGATCTGGGGTCCTATTTAGAACTTCCTACTCCAAGGATCCACCACTTTTTAATATAGAAAGCAATGGGACTAAAGATTTAACGCGCCCAAATAATTTCAAAAAAGAAAAACATGATAGGGGATAAACAGCACCGGACATCTCAACCTCGTTCTTTAAGTTTGCAAATGTGTATAAAGTTTTGTATTGACATAATATTCTGAACTGTTCGCGGAAATGATATTCTGACATAATTCTTAGAATAAAGTTTTGTATTGAGTGCCAGAATTACATCAGTTCAATGAAGTTAAGGCACAGATAATGAAGTGGAGGATGGAGTGAGGTTTCAATTAAAATCGGTTAGAAAAAAAATTAAAAGAAACATAGGTACGGCTCTCAAACATGTAGGGAGATTATGTTCAAGGCTTGAGCTTGGAACTACGGGCGGAAACATTTGAATGGTAATATTTACAATGTCAAACTCTGTTAAAATCAATTGATATTTACAATGTCAAACTCCGTTTAAATCAATTGATCTGTTGTGCAAAGAAATTGAATTTGAAATCAAAGGCGTCAAGTACATTGCAGCACAAGCAGCGGAACAAGAGTTAAATTACTAACTACATCACAACTTTGCTACAAGCAGCACGGGCAAATCAGAGAAGCTTCGATATAACATGACAAGAAGTCCAGAATGCTTTAGTTGCGGCCCTAAGAATAACAGGGTTTTGATATATCCTGTAAAGAATGTCAAATGAAAAAAATGAAACTATAAGCCTAATAAAAGAGGAAAAAAATAACTGGGAATGACTTTCTTGTTATACCAGATGTAAAAACAACTATGATTACGAATAAACATGACACACAAGGCATATTAAACGTATGCTATCAGACAGAACAGGCGAGATATGTCAGATTATTAATGCAAGTTAGTCCTTAATTATGAAAAATAGGTGGGGAGTTGGAATAACCACTTACCCTATGGCCGTAGCCCCCCACGATGCAACATTATAAATAACTTTGCTCCCATCCCAAGCCTTTCGTAGCTTTCCCTTTTTCTTTTTCACGGAGAATGTCTTGCTAAGGGCTAATAGAACAAACCACAAATAGTCAGAAATTATTTCCCATTGTTTTAGCTAACTTACAATGAACTTGTCTCAATAACATCATAGAAAGTTATGTGGAATGAAAAAGGCATATGATAAACAGTTATTTCTTGCTAATCACACATATATACGGAAGAATAACAAAAGTAAGGTATATACTAAGAAGAATGCCAACAAACTCACCGTCCTGGAGTTGGATAGGCGTTAAATCCTACAAAGACCAAACAAGTCAATTAGAGAGAAGAAATTTCAAATGCATTAGGTAGAATATATTTGCTGCAACTAATTGTAGATGTATTTCATAAAACAACATTCTTCACAGCCAAAGAAGAGAAAGACATTCCTTATTACACAATGCAAGTGAAGTGATTGTTACCCAACACATGAATAAGAAGGGCTACAGAGAAGCAGACTATGGAAAAAGCCTCTAAAGTAATTGAGACTTCTTGAACACTGCCTATCGAAATAGTAAATAGCAAGTTGCAACTTATTTCCTAACATTTAACAGAACTAAGTGGACAGACATCCTTGTGGAGAAAATAGGAACTATATAAACTTAAACTTCATTATTAAATATTAAATCCAGCAGTTTCCAGTTTGACTTTGTAAAGAAATATTAGTGGCATACGTATATAATATTATCAAGTAGTCATGTGGCCTGACATGGTTCAACATCAGTTTATGAAAACCACAATAAAAACATAGATCATTTATTGCAACCAAAATAGAGTGAGTGTCAAACAAAGCAGACAACAGTCATTCTAAAAGATAAAAAAAAAAACACCAGAACGATGACATGAAGCCAATCTGTGCAAATTGAGGTTTCTCGGTCAGGTTGCAACAGATTCAAATGAGGTTTCAAAACCAACAAGAGAAGCATACCTATTCTAGCTTCCTTGCAAATATTTTAGTGCAAACATAAGTTCACATGAAGTATTTTATTTAATACACATCCCCAGTGTATTCGTATCCAATATTTTTAAATGTTCTATTCCCATATCATATAAACATAATCGACTTGTCATGATTTGCATACATTTCTACACAACATGGATGGAAAAACATATAGAAGAGAACCTCAAAGATGATTCGAAAAGAAAATTCCCCAAAAGCTTTTGAGAAACATACAAATCATTTTCCCGATTGGAATTTGCATATTTGTAGGTATAAGCAGACACAACAAAGCAAAAAGGTCCAGTGTACATTGAAGTTTGAAGCAAACAAAAAAAATTTCTCAGTTTTCAAATTATTGCACAGGAAAATTATTCAAACGGTATCACAACGAATTAAACAAAGCAAGAGAGAACTAATACACAAAGTATAGAGCAACTGAACGACAAGTAGATACATATCACATACCTTAGTCTGCTTAATAGACAGCAAATATGCAGCCATGAAGCATGCGATGCCCTCCACTATATCCTCTTGTCTAACAAGGACATAATCTTCTTGGTCCGAGTCATCTCGCTGGCCTTCCCAGAGATCATTTTCACCAACCATATCCCAAGAATTACCTTCTTCTGCCACAACACAACCAAGCACTTTTTTCATTCTAAATTTGAAACAATGGAGAGAAAACATTGATTACTTGAAATCACCAAAATGCAGAAGATACCGTCTATATACTGTGAAACTGACGCCTGAGCACACTCCAACTTTTGAAGAAAGGCAGGGCATTCAACTCTTGATTTGAGCAGATCACGTAACTGCATTGAGACACATGGGCTGTGGTGTTAGGAAGATAATCAGTTATATTACCCATATTAAGGTAGTGCCAAAATCATACTATTAACAATTATTCCCTACCAATATCCTTAAGTCTATAATGAACAAATTTTATAAGAAAACTTATGTGCAATCCTTTAATCGCTTTTGGTGTTAATCTAATAAAATTTAGAGTTTCACCTTTGTCACCCACGTAATAAATGTTTGAGAAACACCTATGGAAGTGTATCTAAGTTTTTGTCCCAATTTTATTTTCCTATTTTCAAAATACTAATAACTAATTCTATTAACTGTCCCTTTGACCCCGTATAAACACTACTGCCAAGGCATCCATGACCAAATCAAAGTCTCCGAAAACACAACACGAACTACAGAATCCACCGTGATAAACCGCTTGTATCACTAGAACAGCAGTAGTAAATGCACGTAAATTCAAGAACACGTTTTTTTGTCATGAATTCTGTCAACAGCAGAATAATGATATTGTTCGATAAGTAAATAAAAAATCCGTATAAACCGAAACCCTAGAAGCGAAAGAGGAAGTACCTGGTCGGCATGAGGATCGGTAGACGCAATGGCCTCAGCTTCGCCGTCAGCCTCGCAATCCTCTTCTTCCACCTCAGCAGAAGCAGAAGCAGAAGAAGAAGAAGTAGCGTTAATCAATTCGAGAGCTCTCTGACACTGCAAGAGCACAGCCTCAAGGGTCTTCCTCTTGACCCGAAGCTGGTCCGGGTCCGGGTCCACCGAAGCTTTGAGATCCATTTGCTTCGTTTAATGGAGATTGTTGGTTGGTGTGCATGCGATTTACATTAAATGCTTCCAAACACGGTATTTGTTGTGGACGGCTGCCGCCGTGCTTTCGGAGGCGGCGACCACGACGGTTATGAGTATAAGGAGGAGGGATGGCGTCGGGGTTTAGGGCTGTGTGTGGTTTGCGAATGAAACGAAAGAAAGGGATTCCATTGGAATAGAAATACAACACAATTCTCAAATATGGGTTTCGTGTACTCCAATTGTTCCCTCTACCCGCTCAGTTGCGTTAGAACAACAACAACCCTCTTTTCTAATACCTTTTTAACTTTTATACACGCCTTGATTACACTCTTATTATTATTTTTTAAATTTCAGTTTTATTTTTATATTCAATTGATTATTTAAAAAAAAAAAACATAATGATATGACTATTTTTTATCGGATCAGTAACAAAATAGCTAGCAAATAAATATCCACCATTTTATTTCACAAATAATATAATTTATAATCAACGTGATAGTTTTATTTTAATTGACAAAAGAATTCTTAATTGTCGATTAATTGGTCTAAAATTGTGAGGGGACTTGTAAGCTTTGTAAATTCCGTTAATATAATTCTTAAGGTGCATAGATAGCTGAATTAATTGTAAAGAAATATGAGAAATTCACCTTTTGAAATTATTTTTTTTACACATTTAGTGAGTAATAATGACTTTATCTTTTGGAGTAAACTACAAAAAGTTGTCAGAAGACATCCAAGGAAAAATCTGAACAAATAATGCTGTCCTAGAGATGTGTGAAGTTGAAGATGCGATAATAGTATATTTTTATGGATTACACTTAATAAATTAATTATTTTTTAAACTATATTATAATTTTATCTATTAATTAAAATATAAATCATTAATTCTCAAACTTTAAAATATTTTTTCACTTTTCCTTTCTATCAGCAGCAGCACCAGAATATTGGAATTCGAAACGCGGAGAACAACCACAAAGTAACACGACTCTCAATTAAATTAAAGGTTGTTGGGGCTGCAATTAACAATTGTGGAGTTACACTAAGCAAAGGCCCCATCTTAACAGCTCTGCCTATACATAAATTTGTCTCTCCCAATTATACAAATCCAATCTAATCAATTATCATGTTGTAAGAAATATATTTTATTAATAAAAGTGGATAAAATACATAAATTAAATTAAATTATTATCAAAATTTAAAAATATTTTAAAAATAAACTAAATTACATTATAATTTAATTAAAGTAAAGTAAAGTAAACTCTATCATGATTTGACTTAATTAAATTAAATTAAATAAATAATTTGATTTCTTATTAGTGGACATCATATTTAAAATATATATCAGTCTTGTAGTTATACTTTGTTCAAACAAGTTTATTTATAAGTAATTTAGTTTTTAAAAACTAAGAATAACAATTTATAATCACTTTTAAATTATTTCATTCATTTCAAATATCTTCTACAACTCTAATTACTAAAAAAATAAAAGTTTTTATTTATTATTTTAAATCATTCTTATAAAATCAATCCATCCATCAAATACTATAATAACAATATAAAATACCTACATAACATTCTTCAAATTAAGTTCTTCAACGTAATTCTAGTATATCATTGGACCTAACCTGATATATTAAAACTAAATCAGCCTATAGATTGATTTAGTTAACTTTGATGATAATGTTTTCAAAATTAAACTAAATTAAACTGATTTTTTTTATTTTAATTCAGTTTTTATTTTCTCTCAATACTGAATCAAACTGGTTAATAAACTTGCTTTTAAGTATTGTTCTCTATTTAAGAAATATGAATGGTGTGCATAAAAGAAAATATTACCTTTTATTTTTAATCATATCTTAAAAATCATGTATAATTATAAAATTTTCGAAAATATTGACTTTACTTTTAAATCACATGCATAAAAAATAAACATTGTTATTATTATTAAGATTAAGTTTAATGTACTATATATATATATATATATATATATATATATATATATTATAAAAAAAAAAAAAAAAAAAATATTATGAAAAAAATAAAAAAAAAAAAAAATAAAAAAAAATAAAAAAAAAATTAAAAAATAAAAAAACAAAAAAAAAATCAAAAAAAAAAAAAAAAAAAAAAAAAAAAAAAAAAGCTATTAATGTAAAATAAATTTTTTGCA
>Ga0099824_1003289_pt1 | contig 23608 bp, 10 predicted proteins | sample SiratrowhiteBW_FD_76837 | JGI IMG/M metagenome (GOLD analysis project Ga0099824, IMG submission 76837) | Root nodule microbial communities of legume samples collected from California, USA - Siratro white BW | ecosystem: Host-associated > Plants > Roots > Nodule | place: USA: California...
GATCAAGACCACTCAAGATTGAAATAAACACTCTCAAAAGAGAGAACAATGAAAGCTCACAAGGGTTTACTTCACAATGGTGAAGAATTACACAATAGTTTCACACAACCCAAAACTCTAGATTCTCGCAATAGCAGATTGACAATAAACACTCAGTAGTAGATACTCTATATTTCTTTAATGTATTGTATGATGTATTTCACTTTTTTCCTCTTGTTCTTCAACTTGAAATTGCTCCTCTATATGTTGCTTTTTAGAAACTAGCTATTGGGATGCTTGAACAGAGCAATCTTGACTTTCTGATGTATGGAGCTCAAATTGGAAATATTTCTGTAATATTTTAAACTGCATTAAACTTGATTAATTTTGTATCGAAAATAATTTAAAATAACATAGAGAAATTATATTTGAGATACTCATCAATAATTTGAATAATTTCCATTATGAACAAATCTTAACATTAAAGCACAATATGATATAAAATCAATTAATCACATTTAAATATGTCATAATAATTTGAATAATTTCCATTATGAACAAATTTGAACGTTAAAGCACATCATGCTATAAAATCAATTTAAATCAAATCAAGAATATAAAAGTAAATAATAGAAAACTCATCTCTTCATGAATCATGTGTTTGCTGCTTTAATAATAATAATGTTAACTGCGCAATGTATATAAGTCATCAAATATAAATGTATACTTGAGTTTTGTTATCATCAAAACTTTATAAATGATTTGATCCTCTAAAGGGACTTTGGACCGTCTAATGTTCAACATTATGTATTTATTTATTTATAGAAATATTGGCTTAACAGGTGTAAGAACCTAGCAATCTTGAGAAGAATAGTAATAGTATAATTAAAATGAGGCATGAATATTATATTATTAAAGTGGAAGGTTGATATAAATAAGAAATTTAGTTACTCAGGCTTCATTCTAATATAATCACTACCTCTTTGAAAACACATTTCTTTAGTTTTCTCTTTCTTCTCTCTAAATGTTACTATAAGATTTCTAGTGTCTTTTAGAGCAAGTCAAGCTTATCATAATTTTGATTTATGTAAGTTCAATTTTAACCATATTCTTGAGTCATTTTTGAGTTTCTTAGATATTTGTGTACTTTATTCTTGCATGGGTCCCTGAGACATCAAGAATTGCTCTGTTCTAGATCCTAAGGGTATGTTCAGATCATTAATCAAAATTATGTAGTGCATGTTAGGTTATCCTTGTTATCTATAGCTTTAGAGCTATATTGAAGGGTATTTTTCTACTTCTAATTCAAGTAAGGGAAGTTAGTCTTTAAAATTCATTAATAAAACTACAAGTTAGAAGACTTAGATTGGGGTTCATCAAGTTCAAATTGTTTGGCAGGGTATTTTGATTGATTGAAATTGATATTTCTATTTAGAGATAATATTATTTTAATAAATTGATGAGCTTATTATTAAATTTTATGTTAAAAGAGTATATGGATGTAGTAGTATAACATAGCAAATATTGAAATTGGATGATTCTGGAATGTATTTGTTGACGGTTGTATATGAGTATATCTCTTGCAAGTTAGAAAACTGAATTTTATATTAGTGGCGCTGAGCGTTATCTCAAATGTACTGAGCACATTTCGTGATAGTTGTTATCAGGTGTGACTTACGCTAGGTGCCACTCCCTTGTACAGGGTGCATTTTGGGATAGGGGCTCTTGAGTTGATCTCGTGCTGGGTGCTACAATTCTAGGCCTGGCGCAAGCCAATACCCTATTTTGGAATTCCTTTATAATCTTTTTGCTTGATTATTTTGAAACTTCTCTTCAATTATAAGATGAATAAATTGTATTATGAGTTTTAAATTTTTCTATAAGAATGTTATATAAGTTAAATGGTCATGTTATGATGAATTGTATTGAATATTTATGGAAGATGTGAAGATATATTGGATGATTTTGAAATGAATAGTATCTGAGTTTGAAAGTGAATGATGTATATTATGTTGTTGAATTATGTAATGTGGGATCGAGACATAGTATTTTCAGGAGGGATCGAGACATAGTATTGTCTAAGGATTTTATCAATAAGGAGGTATCCTGACTCTACTGGTATATTAAAATTACATAGAAGAAAAATACCAGGTGGTGAGAGTCGAAGGAAGTTCAGACTAGGTGATTATGGTTTGAAATATAGTCGATAAGAAAGTACCATATGAACTAATCTTATCATATGAGAACAATTGATTCATTGTGTGGGGTTGTGTGGATTCAGAGCTGAAAGTTATATGACAGGTGCAAACCTTTAAGTCTGATTCAATGTACGAGTCTTTTGAAAATAGAGTCTAAGCGTTTATGTATCTTGTTTTGTGAATTGATGAGACTTATATAAATGTTTAATAATTGTTTTGAATGTGAAATAAGAAATGTGATAGGTGTTGGATTGTTTTTGAATTATAATTCTAAAAAAATTTTAAATTGTTAATTTAGCCTAATATCTTGTGTTTGTATTTTAAATCTATAATGATATGTTTTACAAAGAAATAGAGAATGTTGTAAAATCAATACATGGTAATGCTATGAACGGAACAAAATGATTTAATTAAGGCTTCCATCTCTACAATCAAATCTCCTATAGTTTATCTCACACCTATCTCCTCTACGCCTATTTCTACCCATCATAAAATCATATTCCTCCTCCATCTCCCCTCTATTTTCTCTACCAGAGTCTTCATCTTCACTCCCTCCATGATTTCTCCTATTTCGACTTGAACTATTCCCATCATCAGATCAATCATTCCGCAGATTGGCTAATTTCTCATCTTGCCTATCCATTCTGTCCCTCATATCTCCCAACACCATATTTAATCTCTCAAATTGTTGTTGCATTGCTTTAAGAGTAAAATCAAGGTTTGATGAGTCTCTAGAATTTTTCTCTCTATTTGCCATTTGTAAAACCTGAAATGAAAATATTAGTGATAAAAAAAATATTGCTCACGTGTTTACACTCAAGGATGACGTTCTACACTCGTGTTTATTCTCTATTTTTGACTTTTTCTATTCCAATAAAATTTCATAACACTCTTGAATTTTATTTTTTCAACCCTTTCTTTATGCTTTTAAAAGGTCTTACAACTCAATCTAGGCAAAACACCAAGGAGAATGATGCAATACTTTTCGGAACAAGGTTCTTAACTTTAAAATACAGAAATATTCTCCACGAATACATAATATGACTCTCTTTTTTTCTAGAACAGAACACAAAATGCTATAATACTTCTTCTATTTTTTTTCTTTTTTTCTCTTTATTTTGTATGCTGTGTTTTTTTCTTTTTTTTTTCAGAAACGAAATGAAAATGGATACAAAATTTCAGAACAAGATAACTAGTAAAACAACAGAATATATAACCTGACTGCTAGGAACGAAGCTCTGATACCAAATGATGTGAACCCGGTTAGGAATAATCCCCAGAATCCACAACAAAGAGTAGTTGAATGCCCCCAAGATCCCTAAGCATTCAAATTTAGGATGATCTACTTAGAACCCTTGTCCTGCGAAAAAGAAACGCAGCAAAGACCCGAAAGTATGAAAAACGTCACAAGGATGATCAACCCTTGATAAGTTGCAAGTCCAATGAAGAACTCAAGAGAGAAACTCTCACTTCTAAAATTTTCATTATCAAATTCGTATTTCCAAATTCAAAGTTGTTGTTTACATGTGTTTTCTGACTTAAATAGACTTTTGTTAGCTTCTAAAAGCTAACCTAACTCTTCATTAGCCTAGAAGCCTCCAAATTTAATGCACCAGCAACTAATTAATTACATAAAATGCAAAAACGAAAAAACACAATTTACTAAGCATGACTACTCTAAGCCCTATGGAAAATTAAACAAAATACATCAAAATAAAAAATTTAAAATTCGTCCACAAAATAATGAGTGACTCTTCAGATTTTAATTTTTTAATAATTATTATTGAAATAATTTTCATTCTTATGACAGGTTCTTTTCAACACTTGATTTGAAGAAGAAAAGTTCTATTATCATATATTTCGTTTCAAGCTTTTATGTTTTTTTTTGTTTTAAGTTTTAGTTGAACTAAATTGTAAATATTGATATTTTTAAAACATTATAGTTGGTTATAATTATAACCTTAAATGTCTTTTAAAATTTCATTCTAATTATAGTTATATATATTTATGAATGTTGGGATTTTTCTGATATTCAAGATTAAGTTAGTTGATTTATTTTTCTGTAATTTTTTTCATCTAGATTAATAATTGCGTCGGCCATTGCATCGGCCTAGTAAGCACCGCGAGTCTCAATCCAGTCAATTTCCTGTTGGTTAGCGACGACTTGGCTCCAACAACAGCCTTCGCCTTTTGCAATGGCCTGGCCCACACTAAAATGCTTGCGTGGACTACGCCAACGCACTCTAGCGCAGACGTGGTGTGGCTAGGCCGACGCAATCGTATAAAATAGTGACCGTTTTGAGACAGTTTGGTTGTCACATGTTACTTCTAATTTTTGGCCAATGCAAATTTCGCGTTGTTTTTAGGATTTTAGCGTCCACTATGAGGCAGCCGCTTAACCGACGCAAGCGTCGATTTTTGTATTTTTGCAATGGTTTTCGGCCCATGCTATAGCCTGTTTTTTTTAGTGATGGAAGGTCTTTAAATAAGGCACTTGAAGTTCGAAGTTACTTCATGATTTATGTAAAATATGTTTTGGCCAAGTTCAAGAGGGGGGTGAATTGAACACTTGAAAATTTTCGCAAACTATTTGGAGAATGAATAATTTTTATAGAAAACTATTCAAGAAGATATGTAAAGCAAACAACAAAGGTTCAAAAAATAGATTCAGCTCAATATCAATCAACCAGATACAATAAACTCTAACCAGAAAAAAATTCTTCAAAACACAGTGTACTGTAAAAGTAGTTCTTGAAAAATTAAATCAAAAAATCAAAGAATTAGATCAACTTCAAGTTTATAATGATTTACTGATTAAAGAACTTTTTGTCAAACAATACAAACTATGTTAAGTGTATGAAAACAGTCTTTAATGAACAACTGTGAAAGATTAAAAGTTTTCTGGAAAACACACTGATGACAGTTAACCTAGTCAGTTGCGAACACTGTAGATTTAAAGAAAATTGATATACTGGCTATTAACAAATTCAAAACTTGTTAAGAGTAGACTGTGTTTAATCAGATTATATATTTTCAGAAGTTATTAAAAGTTTTCAAAAATTTGATGATATTATTCAATTAGCAAGATTTAACAAGAACAGTCAAGATAGATTCAAGTCACAACAGATTTATCCTGGTTCACCCTTCCACAAGGGCTACGTCCAGTCCCTTACATCACTATAAAGATTTCCACTATAAAAAGATCAAACTAGATTAGTTTACAGAAAAACAACAACTTGCTCCTCGTAAGTAAACAGTGCTCCCTGGAGCAAACAATCTGTTGAACCTACAGCAGAACCCATAACTATACAGACTCCACTGTATATTCCAGAAAACCCCTTGCTGATCCCCTCAGCAAGTTACAACCTGTACAAAACCCATTGTACAAACAAAATTACCAACCCAAGTAACTCACAACAGAATAACCTTCAATACAGTGAAAGAATTAGCACAGTCTCAACAAAGCAAGCACTTCTATACAACAAATTACAACAGTAATAAAGAAAGGGTATAGAAGGCTTAGTTTGATGATCAGATCAGTGATGAAACTCTCAGTCAACTCAAAGCTCCAGTAGTAGTTCGAGAAAATAGTTCTTGATGAAAACGTTGATTGATCTTGATCACTAGACACGAAGGCGTTTTGCTCTCTTTGAAAACTCAAATGTTCTTGCTCAGAAAATGTTTAGAACGATTTCCAATTTTGTTTTCAAAAACCGTGCCAAATATTTATAGACAACTATCTTAAAAATTCAATGATTGTTTTGGCAAACAGTCAATTGTTTTTCTCGAGTCAGTTAAAACAGTTATTCAAAATGTAATTTCTGATTTTAATGATTTCTCAAATCTTTTGTTAATTCAGAAAATACTTATAGAGTTTATCATTGATTAAGATTGCATGCATCACTGATTTGAACTCAAACTTACCACACAACACACACTCCTAGGTTCTAGACCAAGCTCTTCAATCTTCATGAAATCTTCATGCATTCAACATATGATCACATGGTCTTGAACTTCTTCACTTGGTTGGCTTCATCAAATCATCACAGCAACCCACTGGTGCTAACAATTCACAAGCTTTCTTGGACTTCAAGATATGAACATTCATTGTTTAAAAGGGATTATGGAAAGTTAATACTTGATGGGTCTGGAAATATGAAAAATGATTATTCATTTATAAAGAGTGATGCAACTCTTAGTTTGAAGTCAGAATGACAATGATAGAAAGAATATTGAAACAAAGTCTCTTTCTACAAATGATGCTAGCACTTCATCAAACCAACTTAGAAAGATAACAACAACAGAAATTGTCGATCATTCTCTTCCAAAAGAAACTTTCGATGAAGCATTTTGCAATCTTGATTTGTCATTAAAACTTTAAATGCGATCTTTAGTGAACCATTTTACCGATGTCTTTAATGTTTAATTCAAATTTTAAGATGATATTATTTTAGGCTTTTTTTAATTTAAACTTCATAAAAAGATTAATCTTAATTAATTGTATACATTATTTTAAACATTTTTTTCTATTTATTATGAAACATTTTATTTATTTTTTCATTTGTACTCCAAAATTAAATAAACTTTAGTAGTTTTTACAACTAATTTGTTTTTCATTAAACTTAAGGTCTACATCCATTTCAGAAGCAATTTCTTTGGTAAGAACAAATTTATTTTCAAATCCACTTTCTCTATGTTTCAAAACATGAAAGAAGACATTTTAATTGTTCAATAGCCATATTAATACACATGTCTTTTGATTGTAAATTTTTACTAACCGAGTTACCTGCAAATAATATGTCATATCTAACAAAAATTAAAAAATTTCAAGTTCTTAAGTTGCTAAACACTTAGTTTTACTTTTTATTTTAGGATTATCGTGAGTTTTAACTAATTCAAATAAAGAATCTCTTATTTGTGGAGCTTGAAAATCTTACAGCTTTCACACTTTCAACATGACTTTCCCAATGTGTTTGTGACAATGATTTAAGAGTTAAGTTACGTATATGATTATGTAAACTTTTCTACATTTTTGTAGAAGAAGAAAATAAAGTATGTATACGTTGTAACACTCCAAAGAAAGATGTAGCCTGAGGACAAGAGTTATCCATATCACAAAGTACTAAGTTTAGACTATGATAATCATATGGAGTATAAGATGCTCTAGGACTAATATCAAGAAATGTTTTCTGCACACCTTGATGCTTTCCTTTATATTAGACCCATAATCATATCCTTGGCCTCTAAGGTCATTAATATCAAGTCCAATAACTTTTAGTTAATCTATAATAGCATTAAAAAGACATTTTCCCTTATATCATCTACTTTTAAGAGTTTTTAAAAAATACTTGTTAACTTGAATTGGAGTTGATGAAATATCCACACATTATAATACAAAAGACGTTTGTTATTGATGAGTTATAGCTGGAGTACAGTCAAGTATGATTGAATAATATTTGGCATCCATGATTTTTTTTATAATTTTTGTTTTTATTTCACTTGCTAACAAATTTATCAACTCGCTTTGCATATTATGTCTAAGGTAATGATTATGAATTTCATCATTTTTAATTCGATGAATTTCTCCTTGCATAATTGGATCAAATTCTTCAATCATTTCTATCAAAATTAAAAAGTTTAAATTATTTTCTTGATAGATCTTCTCATTTTTTTCCACACAAGGCTAGGTTACTTTTACCAAGGGTTTTAACAACAACAACAATTCTTAGCAACAACTTTCTCTGGTGTTCTACATCTCTATTTATTTCTTCTTGAGCATATTTATCTATTGTTTTACTTTTTGACAATCTCTTCTCCAAATCAATCCATGCATTCATATTAGTAATTTGTTCATTGGTTATTTCATGACTGTTTAACTTAGTATTAAGATTTATTCAATCTCTACTACCTTTGTTAGCTAGTTTACTAGTACAACAAACAACATTAATCAATTCACAACAAAAACAAAAGACTCTATCAAAATATGCAGAATAAATGAGTCATCTTCTTTTATGTTTCTCTCTATTAGGAAATTTTTGAATATGATGCAAAAAAGTATCTAGAGTATTTATCCTTTGAAAAATCTATATTACTTATCCTAATAGATTTTTTTTTACCAATAAATCTCTCAATTTCGTAACAATATTCTCCCATTGACTTGAATCGTATATATTTTTAATAGTAGAATTATTTCATCTTGTAATTTCATTTCCATTATCATGAGTTTGAGAATCAGAGTTATTATCTTCGTTGACTACTTCTTTATTGTTGTCTTCACTTATATCCATATTGTTATCTTCTTCATTCAAAGAGCATTCACCTATATTTTCTAATTCTTTTTTTTTTGTTTATTTTCTTAAATTTATCCATAGCTCATTTTTGTGATTCAACAAAAAAGCTCAACTCTTCCCTTTTTTTGAAGTTTTGAATAACCTGATTCATATCTTCTAGTTGACATATTTGTATATTTCTATATAAAATTAAAAACAATAATATATATATATAACAATGAATATAACTTATAAGTATATAAAATGAGACTAAGTTAAAAGACAAAACCTGATTGCCAAAACAATGAACTTGATCTTAGTATCTTGTCTTAAAGTTTCATGTCTCCTTCTATCTTTCTGTCATGTCCTTTGGTAAGCCTTTAAATTTAATTTATAAATTATAAATTTGTAATGTTCTTCCTTAAATCTGCACAAATTATCTTGAAATTAATTAAATAATAATAAAAAAGTAAATAATTTTGAGATCAATTCGCATTCAAAAGGAACAAAACCGAACACAAACTTCAATTCCTCAATATATCGCTCCAAGCCTCCAAATAGACACACATAAATGCACAATATAGAATGATAAAACAAATTTGGAATTAGATAATGGCCTAATGACAATCAAACACTTAAATTGAAGCAACAATATGAAAAAAACCAATGAAAGAGTCAGACAAAGAAAAAAGATAAGAGAAAAAGTTAGATAAAGGAAGGAAATAAGTGGAAGAGTCGGAAAAAAGAAAGAACATATAAATAGATTATGTCAATCTAATGGAATAGTAGAAAGAGATAAAAAATTAGAAAGTTTTAATTTAGAATTTATTAACTATTCAATGTCTTTTAGAAAAATATTATTAATTTATTAGGAGAAAGTTCTAAAAATATTATTTATTAAATAATATTTATAGTACTATTATAAATTTAAAGTCATTAAAGAATATTTATAGTACCGATGTAAAATTAGAGTCAGTTAAGATATTTTAAATTTTTAATTAAATTATTTTTGGTGATTTTAAAATTAAATATTTTTTAATTTTATAATAATATATTAGTATTAAATTTTTTTTGAGGCCTTTGAGGCCTAAAAGAGTTGTCTTACCTGCTTGGACCTTGAGCCAGCCCTAAGATGGTGGTGATGCATTACTTATGTTATTGATTTTTAACTTATGTTTGTGTTGTGAAAATGAAAAGTACGCGTATAAGTGTGATTCCCTATTTAATGTAACTGACTATCAATATTATCTATAACCATTAAGTTTTTGGTCAGTAGAACTAATTGACATATGACTGAAAAATGCTTAGATTATTTCCTGGGTATGAACAATTTCACAATTGGACAAAAAGATCTATATTTTGGAATCTCGCATATTGGAAGGACAATTTATTAAGGCAAAACCTTGATGTCATGTATATAAAAAAAAGACTTTTTAGATAATGTCTTTCAACATTGTGACGAACGTTAAGGGTAAAATGAAAGACAATCAAAATACAAGAATAGATCTCACTGAATTGTGTGTTTGTGGAGAACTGCAGTTGGTTTTGGTTACAAAAAGAAAAGTTAGCAAAGCCAAATGTCAACTACATGTCCTCGGCGAAATATGCTAAATCAATTTATAAATGGACCAGTAAGTTGAAGATGCGAGATGTTTATGCCTCTAACATTGCAAGGTGTGCAAATTATGATGAAGGAAGTTTGCATGGCATGAAAAGTCAAGACTGTCATGTTTTCATGGAGTGTTTACTCCCAATTGCTTTTTGGTCATTTCCAAAATTTGTGTGGAGTGCCCTTTCTGAATTAAGTTAATTTTTCAAAGACTTATGTTCTAATACATTGAGCATGCATGATGTAGTTCAAATGAAAGAAAAAATAACAATCATCCTATGTAAGTGTTGGAAAGAATATTCTTGCCAACCTTTTTTGATTCAATGGAACACCTTGTCATTCATTTTCCTGTGGAGAAATCCTTAGTGGTCCTGTTTAGTACTGATGGATATATCTTTTTGAAAGGTAACCTAATAATTTCAATGTTATTCATTCAACAAAACCTAATAATTTTGTGTGTGGTGTAGGCTGATGGGAGATGCAAAGTAATCGGTGGGTAATTTGACACCGGTAAAGCGATTAATATGTGCATTCTACCTACACCAAGAGATAACGTAGTTTTGCTCTCATTTCAAAAGTGTCAACTTGTTGGGCAATATAAGTTTGAGAAATTATCCTCAAACATATGACAATGAGGAAGTCCACTACACATTATTAGTTTTGAAGAAATGAGTACGCCCAAGTGGTTCAAGCAAAGATTATTGACTGCATGATAAGGAATTTCATTCTGCCCATGTTCATATCCTCATCAATTGCAGTGAGGTTAAACTAATACTTGAGTTAGTTTAATTGCTCCTAATATCAAGTCAATTATGATAAGTTTTGTAATTGGATGACTACTTTAATGTTTTTTTAAAAATTGTTCTTATAAGTTTACTCCATCAATGATGAAGACATATCAACATTTATACATAATTATTTTCCTGAATGGTTCAAGAGTTATGTAAGTCTAATGTGAATTCATAGTTGCTTTTGTTTTCTTATTAGCCAAAAACAAATCTAATCTTTTTCAATGACTACAACATAGGTTTATGATGAAAGGAATGTGGTAACTGACCCGAACATCAAGGAACATTTATGATGAAAGGAATGTGGTAATTGGCTCAAACATTAAGGCACTAGCCTGGGGACCAAAAGGAAACATTATGGAACATGCACTTCGTTAATGGTTATAAGTTTCATACAAAGGCATGTCAAAATGGTTGCATCTTAAAGGTGACGCAGATAGAGGAGAAGGTGACTTTTATGACATAATTCGTCATATTTACAAATTGGTGTATCTTGGCCTGACTAAGAAGATTTTCCTTTTATATTAAGAATGACTTGATTCTAGAATGGATGTTGAGAAGTTGAAATCAAACTGAGTGAATGATATACTCTTTATGATTCATTCATCATTCCCCAAAAGACAAGACAAACCTATTATCTCATTTACCCAAAAAATATGTAAAAGTTTTCATAAGTAATATGAGAATCAAAACAAAATCTTAAAGATATGTTTAAGTTGACAACATATATTGTCATATTAGACTGATAACCATTTACAACAATTACACTTTTTCATATATATATATATATATATATATATATTCACATAAATATGATGAGTTGTTTTTAATTTGAAATTTTTGTTTTTAGATTAACAATTCAAATTAATTAAAGAATAGATACAGACAATTCTTGTCATAAAGAGAAGTAATATTTGCTTGCAAATCAAATGACCAGAGAAGAAAAAGTTATATATATATATATATATATATAACTTTTTCTTCTCTGGTCATTTGATTTGCAAGCAAATATTACTTCTCTTTATGACAAGAATTGTCTGTATCTATTCTTTAATTAATTTGAATTGTTAATCTAAAAACAAAAATTTCAAATTAAAAACAACTCATCATATTTATGTGAATATATATATATATATATATATATATATGAAAAAGTGTAATTGTTGTAAATGGTTATCAGTCTAATATGACAATATATGTTGTCAACTTAAACATATCTTTAAGATTTTGTTTTGATTCTCATATTACTTATGAAAACTTTTACATATTTTTTGGGTAAATGAGATAATAGGTTTGTCTTGTCTTTTGGGGAATGATGAATGAATCATAAAGAGTATATCATTCACTCAGTTTGATTTCAACTTCTCAACATCCATTCTAGAATCAAGTCATTCTTAATATAAAAGGAAAATCTTCTTAGTCAGGCCAAGATACACCAATTTGTAAATATGACGAATTATGTCATAAAAGTCACCTTCTCCTCTATCTGCGTCACCTTTAAGATGCAACCATTTTGACATGCCTTTGTATGAAACTTATAACCATTAACGAAGTGCATGTTCCATAATGTTTCCTTTTGGTCCCCAGGCTAGTGCCTTAATGTTTGAGCCAATTACCACATTCCTTTCATCATAAATGTTCCTTGATGTTCGGGTCAGTTACCACATTCCTTTCATCATAAACCTATGTTGTAGTCATTGAAAAAGATTAGATTTGTTTTTGGCTAATAAGAAAACAAAAGCAACTATGAATTCACATTAGACTTACATAACTCTTGAACCATTCAGGAAAATAATTATGTATAAATGTTGATATGTCTTCATCATTGATGGAGTAAACTTATAAGAACAATTTTTAAAAAAACATTAAAGTAGTCATCCAATTACAAAACTTATCATAATTGACTTGATATTAGGAGCAATTAAACTAACTCAAGTATTAGTTTAACCTCACTGCAATTGATGAGGATATGAACATGGGCAGAATGAAATTCCTTATCATGCAGTCAATAATCTTTGCTTGAACCACTTGGGCGTACTCATTTCTTCAAAACTAATAATGTGTAGTGGACTTCCTCATTGTCATATGTTTGAGGATAATTTCTCAAACTTATATTGCCCAACAAGTTGACACTTTTGAAATGAGAGCAAAACTACGTTATCTCTTGGTGTAGGTAGAATGCACATATTAATCGCTTTACCGGTGTCAAATTACCCACCGATTACTTTGCATCTCCCATCAGCCTACACCACACACAAAATTATTAGGTTTTGTTGAATGAATAACATTGAAATTATTAGGTTACCTTTCAAAAAGATATATCCATCAGTACTAAACAGGACCACTAAGGATTTCTCCACAGGAAAATGAATGACAAGGTGTTCCATTGAATCAAAAAAGGTTGGCAAGAATATTCTTTCCAACACTTACATAGGATGATTGTTATTTTTTCTTTCATTTGAACTACATCATGCATGCTCAATGTATTAGAACATAAGTCTTTGAAAAATTAACTTAATTCAGAAAGGGCACTCCACACAAATTTTGGAAATGACCAAAAAGCAATTGGGAGTAAACACTCCATGAAAACATGACAGTCTTGACTTTTCATGCCATGCAAACTTCCTTCATCATAATTTGCACACCTTGCAATGTTAGAGGCATAAACATCTCGCATCTTCAACTTACTGGTCCATTTATAAATTGATTTAGCATATTTCGCCGAGGACATGTAGTTGACATTTGGCTTTGCTAACTTTTCTTTTTGTAACCAAAACCAACTGCAGTTCTCCACAAACACACAATTCAGTGAGATCTATTCTTGTATTTTGATTGTCTTTCATTTTACCCTTAACGTTCGTCACAATGTTGAAAGACATTATCTAAAAAGTCTTTTTTTTATATACATGACATCAAGGTTTTGCCTTAATAAATTGTCCTTCCAATATGCGAGATTCCAAAATATAGATCTTTTTGTCCAATTGTGAAATTGTTCATACCCAGGAAATAATCTAAGCATTTTTCAGTCATATGTCAATTAGTTCTACTGACCAAAAACTTAATGGTTATAGATAATATTGATAGTCAGTTACATTAAATAGGGAATCACACTTATACGCGTACTTTTCATTTTCACAACACAAACATAAGTTAAAAATCAATAACATAAGTAATGCATCACCACCATCTTAGGGCTGGCTCAAGGTCCAAGCAGGTAAGACAACTCTTTTAGGCCTCAAAGGCCTCAAAAAAAATTTAATACTAATATATTATTATAAAATTAAAAAATATTTAATTTTAAAATCACCAAAAATAATTTAATTAAAAATTTAAAATATCTTAACTGACTCTAATTTTACATCGGTACTATAAATATTCTTTAATGACTTTAAATTTATAATAGTACTATAAATATTATTTAATAAATAATATTTTTAGAACTTTCTCCTAATAAATTAATAATATTTTTCTAAAAGACATTGAATAGTTAATAAATTCTAAATTAAAACTTTCTAATTTTTTATCTCTTTCTACTATTCCATTAGATTGACATAATCTATTTATATGTTCTTTCTTTTTTCCGACTCTTCCACTTATTTCCTTCCTTTATCTAACTTTTTCTCTTATCTTTTTTCTTTGTCTGACTCTTTCATTGGTTTTTTTCATATTGTTGCTTCAATTTAAGTGTTTGATTGTCATTAGGCCATTATCTAATTCCAAATTTGTTTTATCATTCTATATTGTGCATTTATGTGTGTCTATTTGGAGGCTTGGAGCGATATATTGAGGAATTGAAGTTTGTGTTCGGTTTTGTTCCTTTTGAATGCGAATTGATCTCAAAATTATTTACTTTTTTATTATTATTTAATTAATTTCAAGATAATTTGTGCAGATTTAAGGAAGAACATTACAAATTTATAATTTATAAATTAAATTTAAAGGCTTACCAAAGGACATGACAGAAAGATAGAAGGAGACATGAAACTTTAAGACAAGATACTAAGATCAAGTTCATTGTTTTGGCAATCAGGTTTTGTCTTTTAACTTAGTCTCATTTTATATACTTATAAGTTATATTCATTGTTATATATATATATTATTGTTTTTAATTTTATATAGAAATATACAAATATGTCAACTAGAAGATATGAATCAGGTTATTCAAAACTTCAAAAAAAGGGAAGAGTTGAGCTTTTTTGTTGAATCACAAAAATGAGCTATGGATAAATTTAAGAAAATAAACAAAAAAAAAAGAATTAGAAAATATAGGTGAATGCTCTTTGAATGAAGAAGATAACAATATGGATATAAGTGAAGACAACAATAAAGAAGTAGTCAACGAAGATAATAACTCTGATTCTCAAACTCATGATAATGGAAATGAAATTACAAGATGAAATAATTCTACTATTAAAAATATATACGATTCAAGTCAATGGGAGAATATTGTTACGAAATTGAGAGATTTATTGGTAAAAAAAAATCTATTAGGATAAGTAATATAGATTTTTCAAAGGATAAATACTCTAGATACTTTTTTGCATCATATTCAAAAATTTCCTAATAGAGAGAAACATAAAAGAAGATGACTCATTTATTCTGCATATTTTGATAGAGTCTTTTGTTTTTGTTGTGAATTGATTAATGTTGTTTGTTGTACTAGTAAACTAGCTAACAAAGGTAGTAGAGATTGAATAAATCTTAATACTAAGTTAAACAGTCATGAAATAACCAATGAACAAATTACTAATATGAATGCATGGATTGATTTGGAGAAGAGATTGTCAAAAAGTAAAACAATAGATAAATATGCTCAAGAAGAAATAAATAGAGATGTAGAACACCAGAGAAAGTTGTTGCTAAGAATTGTTGTTGTTGTTAAAACCCTTGGTAAAAGTAACCTAGCCTTGTGTGGAAAAAAATGAGAAGATCTATCAAGAAAATAATTTAAACTTTTTAATTTTGATAGAAATGATTGAAGAATTTGATCCAATTATGCAAGGAGAAATTCATCGAATTAAAAATGATGAAATTCATAATCATTACCTTAGACATAATATGCAAAGCGAGTTGATAAATTTGTTAGCAAGTGAAATAAAAACAAAAATTATAAAAAAAATCATGGATGCCAAATATTATTCAATCATACTTGACTGTACTCCAGCTATAACTCATCAATAACAAACGTCTTTTGTATTATAATGTGTGGATATTTCATCAACTCCAATTCAAGTTAACAAGTATTTTTTAAAAACTCTTAAAAGTAGATGATATAAGGGAAAATGTCTTTTTAATGCTATTATAGATTAACTAAAAGTTATTGGACTTGATATTAATGACCTTAGAGGCCAAGGATATGATTATGGGTCTAATATAAAGGAAAGCATCAAGGTGTGCAGAAAACATTTCTTGATATTAGTCCTAGAGCATCTTATACTCCATATGATTATCATAGTCTAAACTTAGTACTTTGTGATATGGATAACTCTTGTCCTCAGGCTACATCTTTCTTTGGAGTGTTACAACGTATACATACTTTATTTTCTTCTTCTACAAAAATGTAGAAAAGTTTACATAATCATATACGTAACTTAACTCTTAAATCATTGTCACAAACACATTGGGAAAGTCATGTTGAAAGTGTGAAAGCTGTAAGATTTTCAAGCTCCACAAATAAGAGATTCTTTATTTGAATTAGTTAAAACTCACGATAATCCTAAAATAAAAAGTAAAACTAAGTGTTTAGCAACTTAAGAACTTGAAATTTTTTAATTTTTGTTAGATATGACATATTATTTGCAGGTAACTCGGTTAGTAAAAATTTACAATCAAAAGACATGTGTATTAATATGGCTATTGAACAATTAAAATGTCTTCTTTCATGTTTTGAAACATAGAGAAAGTGGATTTGAAAATAAATTTGTTCTTACCAAAGAAATTGCTTCTGAAATGGATGTAGACCTTAAGTTTAATGAAAAACAAATTAGTTGTAAAAACTACTAAAGTTTATTTAATTTTGGAGTACAAATGAAAAAATAAATAAAATGTTTCATAATAAATAGAAAAAAATGTTTAAAATAATGTATACAATTAATTAAGATTAATCTTTTTATGAAGTTTAAATTAAAAAAAGCCTAAAATAATATCATCTTAAAATTTGAATTAAACATTAAAGACATCGGTAAAATGGTTCACTAAAGATCGCATTTAAAGTTTTAATGACAAATCAAGATTGCAAAATGCTTCATCGAAAGTTTCTTTTGGAAGAGAATGATCGACAATTTCTGTTGTTGTTATCTTTCTAAGTTGGTTTGATGAAGTGCTAGCATCATTTGTAGAAAGAGACTTTGTTTCAATATTCTTTCTATCATTGTCATTCTGACTTCAAACTAAGAGTTGCATCACTCTTTATAAATGAATAATCATTTTTCATATTTCCAGACCCATCAAGTATTAACTTTCCATAATCCCTTTTAAACAATGAATGTTCATATCTTGAAGTCCAAGAAAGCTTGTGAATTGTTAGCACCAGTGGGTTGCTGTGATGATTTGATGAAGCCAACCAAGTGAAGAAGTTCAAGACCATGTGATCATATGTTGAATGCATGAAGATTTCATGAAGATTGAAGAGCTTGGTCTAGAACCTAGGAGTGTGTGTTGTGTGGTAAGTTTGAGTTCAAATCAGTGATGCATGCAATCTTAATCAATGATAAACTCTATAAGTATTTTCTGAATTAACAAAAGATTTGAGAAATCATTAAAATCAGAAATTACATTTTGAATAACTGTTTTAACTGACTCGAGAAAAACAATTGACTGTTTGCCAAAACAATCATTGAATTTTTAAGATAGTTGTCTATAAATATTTGGCACGGTTTTTGAAAACAAAATTGGAAATCGTTCTAAACATTTTCTGAGCAAGAACATTTGAGTTTTCAAAGAGAGCAAAACGCCTTCGTGTCTAGTGATCAAGATCAATCAACGTTTTCATCAAGAACTATTTTCTCGAACTACTACTGGAGCTTTGAGTTGACTGAGAGTTTCATCACTGATCTGATCATCAAACTAAGCCTTCTATACCCTTTCTTTATTACTGTTGTAATTTGTTGTATAGAAGTGCTTGCTTTGTTGAGACTGTGCTAATTCTTTCACTGTATTGAAGGTTATTCTGTTGTGAGTTACTTGGGTTGGTAATTTTGTTTGTACAATGGGTTTTGTACAGGTTGTAACTTGCTGAGGGGATCAGCAAGGGGTTTTCTGGAATATACAGTGGAGTCTGTATAGTTATGGGTTCTGCTGTAGGTTCAACAGATTGTTTGCTCCAGGGAGCACTGTTTACTTACGAGGAGCAAGTTGTTGTTTTTCTGTAAACTAATCTAGTTTGATCTTTTTATAGTGGAAATCTTTATAGTGATGTAAGGGACTGGACGTAGCCCTTGTGGAAGGGTGAACCAGGATAAATCTGTTGTGACTTGAATCTATCTTGACTGTTCTTGTTAAATCTTGCTAATTGAATAATATCATCAAATTTTTGAAAACTTTTAATAACTTCTGAAAATATATAATCTGATTAAACACAGTCTACTCTTAACAAGTTTTGAATTTGTTAATAGCCAGTATATCAATTTTCTTTAAATCTACAGTGTTCGCAACTGACTAGGTTAACTGTCATCAGTGTGTTTTCCAGAAAACTTTTAATCTTTCACAGTTGTTCATTAAAGACTGTTTTCATACACTTAACATAGTTTGTATTGTTTGACAAAAAGTTCTTTAATCAGTAAATCATTATAAACTTGAAGTTGATCTAATTCTTTGATTTTTTGATTTAATTTTTCAAGAACTACTTTTACAGTACACTGTGTTTTGAAGAATTTTTTTCTGGTTAGAGTTTATTGTATCTGGTTGATTGATATTGAGCTGAATCTATTTTTTGAACCTTTGTTGTTTGCTTTACATATCTTCTTGAATAGTTTTCTATAAAAATTATTCATTCTCCAAATAGTTTGCGAAAATTTTCAAGTGTTCAATTCACCCCCCTCTTGAACTTGGCCAAAACATATTTTACATAAATCATGAAGTAACTTCGAACTTCAAGTGCCTTATTTAAAGACCTTCCATCACTAAAAAAAACAGGCTATAGCATGGGCCGAAAACCATTGCAAAAATACAAAAATCGACGCTTGCGTCGGTTAAGCGGCTGCCTCATAGTGGACGCTAAAATCCTAAAAACAACGCGAAATTTGCATTGGCCAAAAATTAGAAGTAACATGTGACAACCAAACTGTCTCAAAACGGTCACTATTTTATACGATTGCGTCGGCCTAGCCACACCACGTCTGCGCTAGAGTGCGTTGGCGTAGTCCACGCAAGCATTTTAGTGTGGGCCAGGCCATTGCAAAAGGCGAAGGCTGTTGTTGGAGCCAAGTCGTCGCTAACCAACAGGAAATTGACTGGATTGAGACTCGCGGTGCTTACTAGGCCGATGCAATGGCCGACGCAATTATTAATCTAGATGAAAAAAATTACAGAAAAATAAATCAACTAACTTAATCTTGAATATCAGAAAAATCCCAACATTCATAAATATATATAACTATAATTAGAATGAAATTTTAAAAGACATTTAAGGTTATAATTATAACCAACTATAATGTTTTAAAAATATCAATATTTACAATTTAGTTCAACTAAAACTTAAAACAAAAAAAAACATAAAAGCTTGAAACGAAATATATGATAATAGAACTTTTCTTCTTCAAATCAAGTGTTGAAAAGAACCTGTCATAAGAATGAAAATTATTTCAATAATAATTATTAAAAAATTAAAATCTGAAGAGTCACTCATTATTTTGTGGACGAATTTTAAATTTTTTATTTTGATGTATTTTGTTTAATTTTCCATAGGGCTTAGAGTAGTCATGCTTAGTAAATTGTGTTTTTTCGTTTTTGCATTTTATGTAATTAATTAGTTGCTGGTGCATTAAATTTGGAGGCTTCTAGGCTAATGAAGAGTTAGGTTAGCTTTTAGAAGCTAACAAAAGTCTATTTAAGTCAGAAAACACATGTAAACAACAACTTTGAATTTGGAAATACGAATTTGATAATGAAAATTTTAGAAGTGAGAGTTTCTCTCTTGAGTTCTTCATTGGACTTGCAACTTATCAAGGGTTGATCATCCTTGTGACGTTTTTCATACTTTCGGGTCTTTGCTGCGTTTCTTTTTCGCAGGACAAGGGTTCTAAGTAGATCATCCTAAATTTGAATGCTTAGGGATCTTGGGGGCATTCAACTACTCTTTGTTGTGGATTCTGGGGATTATTCCTAACCGGGTTCACATCATTTGGTATCAGAGCTTCGTTCCTAGCAGTCAGGTTATATATTCTGTTGTTTTACTAGTTATCTTGTTCTGAAATTTTGTATCCATTTTCATTTCGTTTCTGAAAAAAAAAAGAAAAAAACACAGCATACAAAATAAAGAGAAAAAAAGAAAAAAAATAGAAGAAGTATTATAGCATTTTGTGTTCTGTTCTAGAAAAAAAGAGAGTCATATTATGTATTCGTGGAGAATATTTCTGTATTTTAAAGTTAAGAACCTTGTTCCGAAAAGTATTGCATCATTCTCCTTGGTGTTTTGCCTAGATTGAGTTGTAAGACCTTTTAAAAGCATAAAGAAAGGGTTGAAAAAATAAAATTCAAGAGTGTTATGAAATTTTATTGGAATAGAAAAAGTCAAAAATAGAGAATAAACACGAGTGTAGAACGTCATCCTTGAGTGTAAACACGTGAGCAATATTTTTTTTATCACTAATATTTTCATTTCAGGTTTTACAAATGGCAAATAGAGAGAAAAATTCTAGAGACTCATCAAACCTTGATTTTACTCTTAAAGCAATGCAACAACAATTTGAGAGATTAAATATGGTGTTGGGAGATATGAGGGACAGAATGGATAGGCAAGATGAGAAATTAGCCAATCTGCGGAATGATTGATCTGATGATGGGAATAGTTCAAGTCGAAATAGGAGAAATCATGGAGGGAGTGAAGATGAAGACTCTGGTAGAGAAAATAGAGGGGAGATGGAGGAGGAATATGATTTTATGATGGGTAGAAATAGGCGTAGAGGAGATAGGTGTGAGATAAACTATAGGAGATTTGATTGTAGAGATGGAAGCCTTAATTAAATCATTTTGTTCCGTTCATAGCATTACCATGTATTGATTTTACAACATTCTCTATTTCTTTGTAAAACATATCATTATAGATTTAAAATACAAACACAAGATATTAGGCTAAATTAACAATTTAAAATTTTTTTAGAATTATAATTCAAAAACAATCCAACACCTATCACATTTCTTATTTCACATTCAAAACAATTATTAAACATTTATATAAGTCTCATCAATTCACAAAACAAGATACATAAACGCTTAGACTCTATTTTCAAAAGACTCGTACATTGAATCAGACTTAAAGGTTTGCACCTGTCATATAACTTTCAGCTCTGAATCCACACAACCCCACACAATGAATCAATTGTTCTCATATGATAAGATTAGTTCATATGGTACTTTCTTATCGACTATATTTCAAACCATAATCACCTAGTCTGAACTTCCTTCGACTCTCACCACCTGGTATTTTTCTTCTATGTAATTTTAATATACCAGTAGAGTCAGGATACCTCCTTATTGATAAAATCCTTAGACAATACTATGTCTCGATCCCTCCTGAAAATACTATGTCTCGATCCCACATTACATAATTCAACAACATAATATACATCATTCACTTTCAAACTCAGATACTATTCATTTCAAAATCATCCAATATATCTTCACATCTTCCATAAATATTCAATACAATTCATCATAACATGACCATTTAACTTATATAACATTCTTATAGAAAAATTTAAAACTCATAATACAATTTATTCATCTTATAATTGAAGAGAAGTTTCAAAATAATCAAGCAAAAAGATTATAAAGGAATTCCAAAATAGGGTATTGGCTTGCGCCAGGCCTAGAATTGTAGCACCCAGCACGAGATCAACTCAAGAGCCCCTATCCCAAAATGCACCCTGTACAAGGGAGTGGCACCTAGCGTAAGTCACACCTGATAACAACTATCACGAAATGTGCTCAGTACATTTGAGATAACGCTCAGCGCCACTAATATAAAATTCAGTTTTCTAACTTGCAAGAGATATACTCATATACAACCGTCAACAAATACATTCCAGAATCATCCAATTTCAATATTTGCTATGTTATACTACTACATCCATATACTCTTTTAACATAAAATTTAATAATAAGCTCATCAATTTATTAAAATAATATTATCTCTAAATAGAAATATCAATTTCAATCAATCAAAATACCCTGCCAAACAATTTGAACTTGATGAACCCCAATCTAAGTCTTCTAACTTGTAGTTTTATTAATGAATTTTAAAGACTAACTTCCCTTACTTGAATTAGAAGTAGAAAAATACCCTTCAATATAGCTCTAAAGCTATAGATAACAAGGATAACCTAACATGCACTACATAATTTTGATTAATGATCTGAACATACCCTTAGGATCTAGAACAGAGCAATTCTTGATGTCTCAGGGACCCATGCAAGAATAAAGTACACAAATATCTAAGAAACTCAAAAATGACTCAAGAATATGGTTAAAATTGAACTTACATAAATCAAAATTATGATAAGCTTGACTTGCTCTAAAAGACACTAGAAATCTTATAGTAACATTTAGAGAGAAGAAAGAGAAAACTAAAGAAATGTGTTTTCAAAGAGGTAGTGATTATATTAGAATGAAGCCTGAGTAACTAAATTTCTTATTTATATCAACCTTCCACTTTAATAATATAATATTCATGCCTCATTTTAATTATACTATTACTATTCTTCTCAAGATTGCTAGGTTCTTACACCTGTTAAGCCAATATTTCTATAAATAAATAAATACATAATGTTGAACATTAGACGGTCCAAAGTCCCTTTAGAGGATCAAATCATTTATAAAGTTTTGATGATAACAAAACTCAAGTATACATTTATATTTGATGACTTATATACATTGCGCAGTTAACATTATTATTATTAAAGCAGCAAACACATGATTCATGAAGAGATGAGTTTTCTATTATTTACTTTTATATTCTTGATTTGATTTAAATTGATTTTATAGCATGATGTGCTTTAACGTTCAAATTTGTTCATAATGGAAATTATTCAAATTATTATGACATATTTAAATGTGATTAATTGATTTTATATCATATTGTGCTTTAATGTTAAGATTTGTTCATAATGGAAATTATTCAAATTATTGATGAGTATCTCAAATATAATTTCTCTATGTTATTTTAAATTATTTTCGATACAAAATTAATCAAGTTTAATGCAGTTTAAAATATTACAGAAATATTTCCAATTTGAGCTCCATACATCAGAAAGTCAAGATTGCTCTGTTCAAGCATCCCAATAGCTAGTTTCTAAAAAGCAACATATAGAGGAGCAATTTCAAGTTGAAGAACAAGAGGAAAAAAGTGAAATACATCATACAATACATTAAAGAAATATAGAGTATCTACTACTGAGTGTTTATTGTCAATCTGCTATTGCGAGAATCTAGAGTTTTGGGTTGTGTGAAACTATTGTGTAATTCTTCACCATTGTGAAGTAAACCCTTGTGAGCTTTCATTGTTCTCTCTTTTGAGAGTGTTTATTTCAATCTTGAGTGGTCTTGATC
>Ga0099824_1003293_pt1 | contig 23594 bp, 9 predicted proteins | sample SiratrowhiteBW_FD_76837 | JGI IMG/M metagenome (GOLD analysis project Ga0099824, IMG submission 76837) | Root nodule microbial communities of legume samples collected from California, USA - Siratro white BW | ecosystem: Host-associated > Plants > Roots > Nodule | place: USA: California...
AAAAAAAAAAAAAAAAAAAAAAAAAAAAAAAAAAATTTTTTGTGTTTTTTTTTTTTTTTTTTTCACAACTACTCTATTATTAGAGACAATAATACCAGCATAAATAAGAATATGCAAAATTTAATGTGTTGATCTTTCAAACTTTGTTGAAATCATAATTATTCAGTACTGTTATCAACTTGTCAAACCAATTTCTGAATGTGTCTCTTATACAACTTCTACATTTAACATTACATTATTTCTATTTAAGGTGTCACTTTCAACTTATACTTAAGTTTGAAAAAAAAAAACTAAAAAAAGAAAACAAAAACAATTTGCAAATGAATAAAGTAAATTTCTTAAAACAAAAGTTGTAAATTTACCAAAACTATACGCATAATATTTGAAAATAAAATATTTACTAAATGTTGTTATAATTTTGTATAGAATAATTATAATAATAATATATCAATAGTTTTTTATGAAAATAATTAAAATAAGGAAAAAAATCGTATTTACAATTTCAATCTCCAAAATCATATTTACATCATATACTTATGAAAAAAATAAAGACATAATAATATGCATCTAACACTTTCTAGGATACAACCTATAATATTTTTTATTCAGTAAAAGATATTATGCATGTTACTATATAGTGTAAAAGAGAAAAAAAAATTAACAAGAAAATAATATTGTTTTACTAACTTTTTTGAAAGTCGGCCATAGAGAATAAATAATTACTTCAAACCTGATAGTTTTTTAGAACGAAGACAGTACTCTGGTATATTTAATTTTTGAAATTTGAAAACACCTTAACAACTAAAATAAAATAAAATCCTAAAAAACCAACATGACCGTTGGGATTCAAATTCAAAGGTGGGCCCTGAAACCCACGTTCGAAGGTTGCTACAACGGCGCTAGAGGAAAAATCAAAACCAAAACAAAACAAAGAATCAGTGTTGGGAGAAGGAAGAAGCCATGGGAACGGTTTTTGTGCAATCAAAATCAAAATCAAAATCCAGTTCATGGGAAGAAGATAACCGTGACAGCAGCTGCTACTTTCCCGGTTGCAAGAAAGATGCCAATTGCAATTGCGAAATGTGTTTGGCCAGCATCAATGCCACCCTCGATCTCATGACCACCAGCGTCCACAAAAGCACCCTCACCAAGCTCTCTAAACCCAACAACAACAACAACAACAACGTTCTCTGCACCCCTATCTCCTTCGATGCCTCCGTTCTCTCCACTCCCCGATCCGTTTCGTTTCAGCTCTCATCATCCACTCCTCTCTCCAAATCAAGTCCCAGGTCAGACTCCAGCCCCGAAATGGAGAAGCAGACCATGAGACAACAAACCTCTGCTTTCAGTTTCTTGAGGTTGCTTCTCTTTATTGGACTCTTTTTATCTGCGGACCTTGTTTTCTCCTCGGTGGTTTCTGGGGTTTTCAAGCCTGTTTTGTCGCCGCATGTGATCAAAAGGGTCGGTGAGAAATGTAGCCGAGTGCGTGATTTGAATGGAAAGCTGAGGGTTTTGCATAAAGAGTTGGCAGGTGTTGTTGTTGTGCAAGTTTCAAATTGCAGTTTTACCGATACCTCATGGGAAATCAGCCAGGTATTTATTACTCTTTAAAAGAAAGTTTTTTTATTCAGTGTTTGTTGATTATTGGGTAAAGTTTGCGCCTCATTTTTCTTGAATATGAACTAGGGTTTTTAAAATGTAGAGACTGCAGCTAATTTTTACTAAGTAACCTAAATCACATTTTACACCACATTTTGTGTAGGATGGTCTGCTGTTGAATTCAAGGTGTACATTGTACAAATCTGCAATAGAAAAAGTAACAATCTGGGGATGGCCTTTGCAAACAGCAGGATTGCTCACAAATGGATTCTCTTCTCGAACATTCACTGTCTTATCAGGAAGAGTCACTCAGGTGAATTCTCTGCAATGTCTTATTTTTTAATCAGCATATGCAGTTTGGAGGACTAGGATTGATTGATTATTGTTGACTAACTCCTAGTTATTGTCAATCTGTTTATGAAGTGGAATGGTGGACAAGGAGGCTACTTGATTAGGAAGGGCAATACTTCGTGGGTGCAACCAAAATGGGGTGCTTCAGCAGTGCAATTAGACCCTAACAGTTGGGTTCTTGAATATCAAAGGAGCTCTATTATTGATGGTACAAGGTTGTATTCTGTAGCATTGGAGTTCCTCAAGTTTAGGATTTCAAGAATTGTTGGTAGACTAAAGAAAGATTTCTGGCTGTCATTGGAAGATAACCACTACAACGGATTCACTGAAGGGGCTCAAATCCCAACTTGAATGAAGAGTAGATTTTGGATTACAGCTCTGTAATCATCAGCATAAGTTCTGGCCTCATCTCTTGTGAGGAGTTCCGTATTATTTAGTTTTAGTTTCTCTTGTGTGTATTTTTACCTTTTAATTTTGAACATTCATTTGTATATGTTTTGACTATCCCAATTTACCCAGCAATGCTATACATTTGAATACAAGAATATTGTTGGACAAATGCACTTTTAGAAGAAATTACGATAGCGTCTTATCAACAAACTTTTTTTTCACGCTTATACTATGTTTATAGAGAAATTTATTTAAACATGTAGTAAATCTTATTGATTTTCCATTTTAAAACAAATGGAAAAGGTTGGATTTGAGAACAAGAACATCAAAGTTGTTCTGAGGTGTGTACCTTAGCTCCGACTGCTCCCTGTGATAACTTCACCTTGCCAGAACTGATATCTAACATACATTTCTTTGGTATCTTTACATCACCCTCCTCGGTCCACAATGGACTCTATAAGGTTTCATTTGGTTTCCCTCTTCATGCATACTGCAAATGACATTTATTCTAGTGAAATGTGTGTTTCAAGTAACATCAATTCTCCAGTAACAAAAGTTATTTGGGTAAAATCACAATTGAGTATTAAGCTTTTAAGTAGAACAAGTTGTATCTTTTCGTCTAATGATAAAAGTAAGATCACAAATTTAATTTTTAGTAGCATTATAACGCTTAAACTTAAACTGCTCTCTTAAGTACAAAGTATTCTAAATATCGACTATAACTTTTTGATCTAATGTCTAATGTTAAACATGGTCTTGTTAAATCTTAATATATTTTAAGACTTAATATATTTTCTGCAACAAAACTTGGTGGAGCCAGAAAATTTGTAAATACTATCTTAGAGCAAAAGCATTTGATTTGATGATATCAGACCAGTAATATATTCTGAAATAACCCTTTTCCTCATACCATGTATGTTTCCATATTTGATGTGTGGTGTACATATCAACCAGATAGATCTCTTCAATACTCGTTTGATCTGCATATCTGTTTTACTTCAGTTAGCTTGAACAACCGCGCCAACAAGAGCTAAGCACAAATCACACTCAGTATTCAGGTCTTATAAGGCAGGCTATTTGGTGCAGTTACATTTCATTGAACATCTTAAACTATTTGGGCACATATGAAGCGAGCTTCTTATAAACCACTCCATGTTTTGCTGTTGAAGAACTGCTGAGTCAAGTCCATTGCACTACAAACCAACGGGGGCTGAATATAATATAACTATTAATGATTATCATTAATACTTAGTGTTTGACCATGCCTCACGATTATCTTCAAAGAAAAATAACATGCGTGTTCAACAAAACTTTTTAAAAAGCTAATATAAAAGAAAATGTTAGATTTTTTCACATAGAAAGAAAATATATTTCATAACTGCTTAAGAAACTTGAAAATGTTTAATGTCATCTTCATATTTTTTAAAGAAAAAAGATGAGGTGAATATCACGCTCGAGGAGTAAATAGGGCACAGATTTTGAATGAAGTAACTATTCAAAATGGTATCTATTCATTAACTTATAGCTTATCATAACACATTTAAACCTCAATTGCAAATAAAAGAAAATTCAGAAGCACGGTCAGCACTTGTTGCAAATTGACGAATGAAGTGTTTACTTATACACCAGGAAATCATAGATAACAGAAGAGGTTTTTTTTGTTTTTAATCTCAAAATGTTCTCCGGCCCAAATGGTTTTTTTAACAACTGCACCTACCTATTTGTTTTTGAAATCAGTGTCAATGGGTGCCCTGATAATGCTATATCAGAATTTTTATCGCTCCTATGATTTCTAACATAATTTTTTGTATTTTGAGGGGCATTTCTAGATTAAGACTTCCAATAGCACAAATTAGTCGTTTCTAGACTCAGTTTCCGTTGCTGTTTATACCTTTGGCACAAACTTTTTACACTTTTAGGCAAATGTTTAGTTTCAATTTTTACACCGTCTTTCAACTGTAGTGTTGATACTTTTAAAATGCTCTGAAAGGGTGCCAGAAAGCAAAATCTTAGGATTGCTTTAAAGTGCTGCTGTTAAACATAAGAAAGTTCGTCGAAACTATTTTTGGGCGTGCAACATGCATTGTCACCAATATCTGCCTTTTTTTCTCTGAAAAAGTTTGACTACTCAAGAAGAAAATATTCTTCTATCTTTCATATCTAAACTTGTCAGTGATTTCAGTCGTAATTCACTTGCAGCAGGTGCTGTATTATTGAGAAATACTGACGCTCGTATTGTACTCGTGTTTATTGCATGATGTTAGTACCCGTCACATGTCGGATATGAACACTTCATTTTTTCTTAATTGTGTTTGTATAATTTTTATACTTTTATATCCTAAACTTTTAGACCAATACCACAATAATTAGATAATCTTTTGTACATTATGTTTGCGTTATGTCTTTTAATCTTTAGAATTGATCATATTCCTGTATATATTGATATATCTCTCGTATGTATCCTGGTTCGTTTGGGTGTAAATCCATTTAACTCGACTTAGATCTTGGACGCCTTCTTCCTACACCTTCATAATTTTCTAAATTACAAAAGTGACCTATATTGAAAAGATTAAGTTTTCTCTGCTAAAAATAAAGAAAATGGTGAGATGTAGAAATGATGATCGAAAAGGCTAGAGGTAAAGTTTGTGCGTTGCAATGAAGAAGGTAAGTGACGAAGGCAACGATAAGACAGTTGACGTACTTTAGTATTGGTGATTGGAGAGTATTTGTAGTGGTTGTCGTGATTCAAGACAGTGAGGTAAGAATTTTAAGTTTTTGGTTATTTGGCTTCCCATAGGTTATACTAATCCAAAAGCCAAATACTATTTTAGATTATACTAATCTGAAACTCAAAAAAATAATGTCTTAGCAACAACACAAATTAAAGCCTCACAAACCACCACTCTTTAATCCATCAACTCAGTCAATAGAAGTGCAGCCAACCACAATACAAACAATCAAGAAATAGAAATAGGGGAAGGTGCATGAAGAAGGGAACAACGTCCACGAAGAAGGCAAAGAGGCGTAGGAATAGACAAAGAAGGTGCAGGAGGTGCAGTGGTGAGAGGGGTGGAGGGTAGGAATGGTCTTAAAATTCTAATTTAGGGATATTTTTGTCTCTTCCTAAAATTATGGAGGTGTAGGAAGAAGATGTCTAGATCTTGTTCAAGTTAGTCCAATTTGTGCCCAACCCACTTTGGTTCTTGGGCCTTACTGACTTGAGTTAACTTGGTCTAATTTGGTTTTAACTCAATTCGATCTGAGGTGGATTTATTTTGACTTTACTTAACGTGTATCTCAGCCAATTTGACCTTAAGTAGATCAGAGATGACTCACCTTAACCTTGGCTAAGATTTACTTGACTAAAAGTGTATCCGACTTAACTTGTCAGGACTTGCCATAGCTCATATTAGATCCTATTGACTTGTCTGATAAGTTCAACCTTACTTGGGTCGTCTAGATATAATCTTATATGGCTCTAACACACTCTGTCTGACCTAGACTTGGCCTTGGCTTGATACAACCTAACTTGGACTAAGTCCAACAAACTTGACATAGTTATGATAACCTAATAGTAACCTAACTTGACTTAAGCTTGACTTGGACAAGATTGGCCTAACCTAACTTTACTTAGATCTTACTTAACTTAAGGTTGTGACCCAATCCAAATTGACTTAAGTCTAATTTGATTTAATTTAACTTAGGTTTGACCTAACTTGTGACCCAATCCAAATTGACTTAAGTCTAATTTAATTTAATTTAACTTAGGTTTGACCTAACTTGACGTAAGTATGGTCTAACCTTGTTTGAATTTGACTTTTGATTTTTTTTTGGACCCAACTCAATTTAAACTTGTATAACTTGAATCTAATTCAACTTGACCTTACATGACATAGTTCTAACCAAACCTGGTCTTGTTTTACTTAAACCTGATCCAACTTAATCTTTCATAATTTGACACAATTTAGACTCATCTTTATTTAGATTTTCAAAATGGAAAATATTATCTAATAAATTATATTTAAAATCTAAAAATGTGAATTTTGATTTGAGATAAATTCATTAAAAGAAGTAGTTGTGGTAATTTAAAAAATAACGAATTAGATTTAAAGATTTGGATATTTCTCACTTATAATGAAGACGAAGATTAGAGGAGGTAGCATGTTATGTTAGTTATTGTTACCTCTGAATAATGCGAAGCCAATATGGACATTATACAGGAATTAATACAGAAATTGCAGATGAAGCACATCTCATTCACATCATCGAGCACGGTAATTAATTACTAACATGATTTAGCATAATTCGTATATGATCAACAGATTACAATGTGTTGAACGAAATTTCATTGAAAGGGATCAAATTCACTTTACATCTCAAGCTCAGGTAACGTCTTTTTTCAAAATAAAAAAAAAATAAAAAAATGAAGTGTATTATTGATGAGAGAAACAGAAAAATGGTTATTTGATACTCACCTACTTTTTAAACAATTACTTCACACTTTCTTTTAATGGTAAATTCTTATATTCGGAGGATAAAAGTTTATAATTAAAATTTTGAAATAAAATTATAATGTAGAGAACTTATATAAAATATAAAGATTGTTAAAATACTATGACTGAAAAAAAAAAGACATTTTTTATAGCTTTTCTCTCATTTTGAAAAATTAGAATATCATTGCAATTTTTATTACTAATAAATTTGAACAAAAAGAGATGGATCAAAATTTTTCAATACAATTACAAATTATTAAATAATTTAAAATTAATTTTATTTTTATTGTTAGATTAAACTGTAGGAATATTTTTAAAAATATTTCTAATAGTAGATCATATTTAAAATTATAAGTTTAAGACATGAATTTAATAAGATTCTATTATTAGAAAATATTGATTCATGATATAAAAATTAAGATATTAAATTTTAAATAGAATAATGAATCATAAAAATAAAAAGTTATTCTTTATCTCAAAAACATTTATTGTCGATAATAAAATAAATGATTGTATTAAAGTATAACCCATAAAAAGATTCTTAGAAACCAAAGTTAAAAAACATCTTAAAAGTAATATATCATAATGAGAATTGTAAAACTAAAATAAAACAATGTGATATTTGCATTCCAGGTGACGTAATGGATACCAAAAAAAAAAAATAAAAAATCAAGAAATCCATCATTAAGATAACATTTGAATCAATATTGGTCAATTCACCTTGATGACATTATATATAGTTAAATTGTTGAATAAAAAATATACAATTAACATAAACATATTTTATAATGTCTATTTAAAGATGAATGATATTGATATGAATACTATATAACATTATATTGGATAAAATATTATTTATAAATTTAAAAAAAAATTGTTTTATTGAGACACAATTAGCTAAAATTATTTTTTAAATTGATTTGTGGTAGTAGGTCAAATTGGAACAGTCCATGTTATTACTTAAACTTCCTGTCAATGTACACTGAATCTATTTTCTTAGATTCCAATTTATCAAATTCTCTTTTGCCCGGAAAGGGTCGATGGACAAGAGGAGTTATACAGTGCCCTACTTTAAAGATATGTTTAAATGATATCTTCTGCCGTTTTAATTTAATCTGATATTTGATATTCTCTGTTTTAAGACAATGATGCATTATTAAATACTAATACAAATTTTTAACTATCCTTTTGCATTATCCCTATAAATATAATAAAATTCTAAATCATAAATCTATTTCTGTTTGATTTAAATTTATTATCGTGATTTCATTCTGTCGTGAAATAATTACTAAGTGTGAAGTTGGACAAAGACAATCTAACTTTTAACATAGTCACACAACTATTATGGTCATTATTTTATTATTATTCAGTATAATTTTAATTTTTATACAAATTTATCAAATTTGATTTCAGTCTCTTGAAATATTTTTATTTTGTTGAAATTTTTATTGTAAATGATTTTTTATCTTTATTAGATATTTCCAAAAGTCCTTTCACGAAGTAATGTATGAATGTGTTAAATAAGATATACGTAGATAATCTCGTAACGATTCGAAAAAGAAAAATAGTATAATAAACTTAACAAATATTGTTAAAATAAATTTTGATATTATATCAATAAATAAATTTAAATTTAATTTATTTTTAAATTTTATAAAATAAGATTTGTTCCTATTTATATTTATTGTATTTTAAGCTTGTTTCTAATAGTGTAAGATGAAAATTATTTCTACTTACATATTTTTTTTATAATAAAAAGAAACATATTATAAAAAAGTAAAAAATAAAATAAAATAAACATGAGAACTAGACTAAATCTATGAAAAGAAACATATCAAAAATACCTAAACAAAAATAAAATATATAGATTTCATACCTATTATAAAATAAATCTAAAATAATAATGAAAAATAAAATATAATATCAAAAGAACTAAAATCTATTCTTCAATATTAAAGAAATAAGTGTATCAATAAAATAATCACTCTACTAAAATATACAAAACTTTGAAATCAATCCCCTTAAAAAAAACATTTATTCTATCTTTTTTTATAATAGACTAAAAATCAAACTGGATTAAAATAAAAATTTAAAAAATCATAATAGAATTATTCTCTAACCATAAACATCTATAACGGACATATTTAACAAATTCTATTATCACTGTAACACGTGTGAATTTTTTTTTTTTAAAAAAGAAGAACTAAACTAAAGAAAATCACTAACAAATTAACTTTATTTTTAATGCATGACATGTTCAACCGGCAACCTAACTTATCTTTAATAGCTACATGTATAAATTGACTTAATAATCCTAATCCAACCTATCATGATTGCCCCACCCATACTTTTCACATCAAACTTTTTGGACCCGAATTAAATCTTCCCGATTCTTCATCACTCGATTCTTTATGACTCGTCCAAATCCTAAAGTGATAAAGTAAATAATAGATGGTTTCATCATATCAAAAGTTGGCCATCTGTAACTTAACATTCAGAGTTTCTACCATTCTTTAATTTTATTATGATAAAAATTTACTCAAACATAACAGTCATATAACTCAATTTGGATATTGGATAAATGAAGGGTGTGAGAGGAAGAGGGAACGGAAGCCATAAAGATTTGCCATGGGCGAGGATAGTGGTAAGCAGGGACGGCATAAAAATGAAAAAGGAAAGGGAGAGAAAAAAAAAAAAAAAAAAAAAAAAAAAAAAAAAAAGAAAAAAAAAAAAAAAAAAAGTAACAGAGAAAGAAAAGGGGAAAATGAATCAATTAGATCGTCAACTCAGAATTAAACGCATGATTTAAATTTAATTTTACTCTATGAAATAATAAAAATATTTCAAAATACTAGAACTAAAGTTAAAAGAAAAAACTAAAAGAAAACTATTGAAAGCAAATGTTAGTTAAAAAATTATTACTTTTATTTTTCAAGCAATTGAATTAAATAATACGTACTTACGCAGAATTTAAAATAATTCATACGATAGAATAAAATAATTTATTATAATAAATTTTATGTAGTAAAAATAATAATAGCAATAATGAGCAGCAATATTTCACTTTACAGTCAAATCACATATTTGAAAAAATAATTAAAAGTACACTTGTAAGGTTTAGTAATCCTATTTTTAATATTATTTTATATTTTATGTTGCATAGTAGAACTATCATACACTCGACTTATGAAAATATATATGTTACTTAAATAATCGTTCAAGTTTAAATTAGTATGTCTATTTAATATCATGTCGATATTAAACCCCCAAATATAATTGTTAATAACAAAAATTAAACCCGTAATTATTTAAATTAATTTTAAAAACTATATTTCCAATTTTTTACGTATTTCATACGTCAATATTAAATTTGAAAATGGTTTCATAATCTTATTTTATGTAATATTTTTATATTTTAAAAATAGTAGCATAACTATTTGAAAAAAAAAATGTATATATTCCATTTGAGATGTGTATAAAAAGAACACTGCAGACAGACAACTGTGTTAAAAAGAAAAGTATAAAAATAGATTACATAATAAATGATAAAAAGTTTCAAAATTTAACATGTCTTAATATTATATAAGAAAAAAAAATAAGATTAACACTCACTACTGTTTATTTTTGAGGAAGAAAAGATGAAAAAGTATAAGAGTAATATAGTATATTTAGTGGGAGAAAAAAAAAATTTTAAAACATAATAAGAACTATATTTATATTTTATATTTTTCCTTTATTTCTTTCAGTCAAATGTTTTTAATTTTTTTTTCTAATTCTGCTGACTTACTTAATTCTATTCTACCTATCTCATATTTTATACTAAAAGAAAACATTATAAGAACTTTGAAATTTGATTATTTGAAATAAATATAGAAAAGAAAAATTGTTTGTGTGAAGTATGGTAGGCCTAATCTTGAGGCAATTCTGCCATAGACCCAATCTCTTCATTGTATAGTTAGATTTGAGGGAAGGCTATTCCAGCAATGATAGCAACGAATTGAGCAGATGCAGGAATACTGAGAATGACAACATTGTGGGGTTGACGTCCAAAGTTCACTTAATTCAGACGTTTGATGTTACATTACATCCTCAACTTTTGTAACCCCAATCCAGACTAATGTCGTATATCATGTGTTGTCAATTCCCATTTTTTCCCTACTTTAGGAAAAATATTTAAAAAATAATAGTATATTATGTCTAATAATTAAAGATAGCACAATTCACTAGAGTAATAGAATTTGGTAATCTGGAGTTGATACCACCATATACTTAATCTAAACAAGCAAAATAGCATTGGATGAAGGTAAAAGAAAAAATCTGAAAAATGGTAAGATGTTGAGTTGGAGGTGTATGAGATCTCTTATAAATTGAATGATCAGTTTTAAATATTTCCAATTATATTTTGACTCTTACATATCCATTCAAAGAACACAATATTATTCATAAGAAGTTTTGATTTATTCCATCTTTAATTGGAATTTAACTATTGGGAAACCAAATTTTGGTTGTGTTTTTTTTGTACACACTTATGCCTTGATGTGGTTGATGCACTCGTGGATAAAGTTAACTCTTTTTGTTGGATTGGAAGACCCATATGTATTGTATACTAAAAAACAAGGAGAAAGTGTACAAAACGAAAATAATAAATGTGCAAATTGAGAATGAAAAAGGGTCTTGATTGACTTAACTTTTCCTTCAAAGTTGAAAACAAATTGGGCAAAGAAAATCAATTAGACATAAATATATGTAAAACTAAAAAAAGATAGATAATGATATTCTTTTTTTCTACCTCCTGCCACTCACATCACCCATTTAATAAACATAATCCCACTAATATTATAAATGTAATAACAATAATATAAAAAATGAAAAATTATAGCAGAATAAAACTCATTCTTTCGTCTTATCACATATAATGTGTGTTTATCTTATATTTTGTTTCATCTTAATAAATTTTAAAAAAATTATTACGTATCACGAAATAGGATATTTTAGAAAAGTAATTATTTTACTTCAGTATTATTTATATATTTGAATGACAATGTTATTAATAGTTATTGTAGAGTGAAAGAAGTGCAAACTTAAAAAAATAATTATTGAAGTTTTATTTGCATTATAGAATAAAAAGTAACTTACACTTTTTTTCTTTCTAAAACAGTAATTTCTAATGGAATAAGTATATATATTTTTCTTCAACGAATGAACATCCTTACTTGCTTTCAAAAATAATTAAAATTATTTAATAAAAAGCAAATAATTTATACACAAATTATCATGTACAGGAATTTTGTTAATTTTACAATAAGTATTTTTAAAATAATATATATCATGGTTTTTTTATCAGCCAATGATGTAAAACTTTTACATAAATAATACATAAACTCTCTGATAAACTATATTTAATGTTCTTTAAACAAAGTGATTAACATTCATTACTAGTTTTCTTGAACATGTGATATAAATACTTTTTTTTAGAATGGATTTTACCAGCTAGTGCTTTCAAGATATCTAATAAAAAGCAAAATATATTTTTAACAATGTAGTTACATTAGAAATTAAAGTAAAGAACGTTGGCGTCATTTGTATAAAGCTTTTATCTTTAATTTCTTAATCAAAACTCCTTAAAAAAAAATCAAACATGAGTCGATAACATGAATAACAAAATTAAAAATAAATAATTATAGAATTTTATTCAGAAATTTTTTAGAAATTTAAAATAAAAATCAAATCATTAATAGTTATGAGTGATATGATACACTCAATTAACTTCGTTTTGATAAATTTTAATATTATTTATAAAATGAATTGAAGTTTAATTTAATTCCATAAAACTCTAATTTATATAATAAGATTTATCTTTAGTTATATATTATAATTTAATCGGTCGACGTAAAATTTCTAACAAATAAACAATTTGAGTGCTATTTCTATTTGAAATCGTGATTTTTTTATAAAGAGAAAAGAATTCATTATTCGCACTTTTATCTTTTTCTAAACTATCCCAAAAGTAAGTCACCGCACACTTTGTAGACAACTAAAACTCATGTGGTGTAATATTCACCCAAAACTAATGGGTACAGTAATTTTTTGTGCATAGCTTGCACTCACAAAGCCGTATAAACCCATATATTGTAATCATAATTTAATGCGTTATTTTTTTAATTTATATTTCGTTTACTTTTTAAAGGTTATAAGCACTTTACGTTTAATTTAGCTTTTAAGAAATCTCATTCCAATAATTTTAAGTAGAGAATCTCCAAAGATTATAAGTTCACTTCTTTTGCTTTTTTCGGAAAGACAAGTATCTTCAATCATTTTGAAATTTGATCATAAAATATTAGGGTTTGTTTGACTTAAAGATTAAAAAAAATGGAAAGAACAGACAATAAATAATTGAAGATACATATTAATTGTAATGAATAAATGTGTAAACGAAAAAGATGACAAGATAACTTTCCGCACTTAGATTAAAAATATAATCAAATAACTTTTTCACTTGTTAAAATTAGCATCATTAGTTTATAAATTGTTATTATATATTATTATAAGTTACATAATATAAATTAAAATTGTTCATATTTTTTTTAACAGCTAATTGGGTAAATAGTTTTTATATTGGTAGGTTACGAAGACGCTTAATCAAACCATTTATTAATTGTAGAACTAAATTAAATAAAATATATAAATAATAGGAAAAGGAAGTAATCTTATTTTAACGTCACTGAAATAAAATAAAATGTATTCTTTTCTAGGAAGTTTCGCGGCAACCTACACGACACAAAAAACAAAACGTAAGCACTTTTCTATCTTCTAATTTTCTAAAAGTGAAGAAACAGAATTTATAACAACATATTCTGTTTACCGAAAATGATTGGAAAATAAATTTTCATCGCCTAAGAAAGGAGAATGATATATGATAGCATTATATAGGTTGTTTGGTTAACTTTTTATGGAATTTTCCATTTGGTCTTTTTAATTTATAAAATACGCATTATAATAGTCAAGGTTGTTGTGATAAGTATAGGTTTAAAGTGATTAAGGTAATTATATATGTTTTTACTAAGGTAATTGAATTTTATATTAAGATAATTAGATTCAAAATTAAATAAGATACTTATGGTTATTATACTTTTTCTCTTTTTCTTGGTGGTGGAAAGTCTTAACGCGTAAGAGGGAGTTTTACTCCAAGGAAAGATTCAAAAGCTGAAGTCAGGAGACAAATGTAATAAAAGGTTTTCTATGTATCTAAATATAATAAGCTCCTTTATTTATAGGTATTAGAATGTGGTGACATGTGTTAGAGAGAATTCATTCAAACAACAAAACACCCCTTGTAGGTTCATGATCCTATTTTAGAGGATATATACTAGGAAGAGGGAGTTCTTAGATTCCTTATATATTATTATCTTGCCTCAATTTCTTATGTTTTCTTCGTGATTTGGGTTTGCATTAGGTTTGATATTTGATGTAGGTCATGTCTTCAAGAAAACAATTCACAAATTTTACACATTTTACCTTTAGGATTTGGAGTAATGGTGTTGACTTAAATGCCCTTTATCTCTACTCAATGAACTAGTTGGGTTAACTATATTTTAAGCACAACTTGTTAAAATGAACACATTTTACATGTTCGTTTAATTCATAATAAATATTGAAAACAGCATAATCTATAATTCAAAATATGCAATTTTCATTTACAATATAATAATAAATACTGTATCTTTATATGGAAACAAATAATCAATTCATCATAATTAAAGCAAAACATTTATATAACTTAACTTCATCAATCACAAAGTTAAGTTTTAATGGCATAATCTCTTCATGACAAAAATGTCAGAGAGGATTGAATGACTGTGCGGAGGAAGAAGGTCTAGAATTTTCAGTGTTGTTAATAGTTTGTTTTTGTTTTGTTTTTTAGTTCCTTTAAAATGTTAATAATTGTTAATAATAATTGAGGGGAGACAAATATAGTAAATAAAAAAAAGGAGAAGGGCAACACAGTAACATCAAATCCAAATCATCCTCTTCTTTATCTCAGGACGCACTTATTCCGCATCTATTCTTCTCTTCTGCTCACACATTTCATCAATTCCTCGCACAATCTCAATCTCCCCACATTTTCTCCACAAGGGAAAATAAATCTTAATAAAAAGCAATCACTTCTTTCCAATCTGCCAAACGCGATCGTCCAAGGCGCAAATTCAAATTAGGGTTAGGGTTTTCACCGTCTTCGCCCGAAAAGGAAAGGGGGAAGAAGGAAGGAGGACGCGAAGAACCGTTCCTTTATGATACAAAAGGTGTCTCTGATCATCATCTTCATCATCGCGGTATTATTCTTGGTGGCGCAATCCTCTGCGGCGGTCCACGGTAGCAAAAACAGCATCATGAAGGTTCATCCGGTCCCGCGAAAACGCAACATCTCAATCCAATTCGGCGTCGATGGGGGAAACCCCATGTCGGAGGCGCAGGCGCTGTTGGGGATCGCCGGTAAGAAACTCCGCCGACTCCCGCACGTGTTCAGCTGCGTCCTCGAGCTCCCGTTCCGCTCCGACGCCGATGTGGCGGTGGAGGAGGACCTCGACTGCTTCCGCTTCGTGGCGGAGACCGACGGTATCGGCGACGTGAGGGCGCACACGGTCGAAATCCATCCCGGCGTGACGAAGATCGTGGTGAGGGATGGCGGTTCGGTGGAGCTGTCGCTCGACCAGCTCGAACTGGATATGTGGAGGTTCCGGTTACCGGAATCTACGCGGCCGGAGCTCGCGAGCGCTGTGTTCGTGGACGGCGAGCTCATTGTGACGGTGCCGAAGGGGCAGGGAGAGGATGATGGGGATGGTGATAGAGGTATGGGTGGTGGCAGACTTGTGCTTGTACAGTGATGAATGAATGAGTGAGTGAGGTAATGAATGATTCTTTTGTTAACTTCTTGTTGCCCTCCAAACGTGGCCATATTAGTATGTTGGTTAGATTTCAGGTTGTTGTTGGAACTAGTTTCTCTGTGAATTTTATTGTTGCTATTGTTGAATCAGGAAAGAAAAATGTTCTATCTGGAGAATGGTTTATTCATGGCAATGGCAATTTTGGTGTATTTCTGTTGGTGTGCTCTTTTATTTTCTCCGTAGACATCATGCATATAACTCTGTCATGAGATTGTTTAACCTTGGATGTGGCAGTTGTATTATCAATTCTTTTTTGGCTTGTGGTGGGAAAAATTTTAGGGAGGAGTATTTTGTTTGAGTTTTGAACGGGTTGGCTTAATGAGTTTGGATGGTGAATGATGAGTGAAAGATGGAGAGTGACATTAGTTCTCACAATAAGAGAAAAACTGACATCAATTTAGTCTCTTAATCAAGTGGCTTATGCACAAAGGATATTTTTTGGTGTTACATTATTTGATTAAGGGATTGGATTAATTTCTACAATCTTTTTAGGAAATTAAGTTAACTTTCACACAATTTTAGCATAGTTTTGAAAATTTATTTAAGAAGGTTACCATGCATTGTCATCTTGAAAGGGAGGGGGAAACACAGAAAGAAGATTGGGGAGGAGATTATTTTGTTTTCTTAATAGCAAATTTGGTTGTTCAACTAATTGCATATTAAACAGTTTTTTGACTTAAAAAAGTATTTGAACCTACGGAAAGGGATCTGATTATGCAACTTTGAGATTTTTTATGTGGGGGGTTTGTAAAAGAAAAGCGTGGTTGATGTGATAAGTGGTTGAGAGAAATAAAGGATGATTTTTAAGTAGGAGGAAGATAGAGTTCATGGATATTTTACATAAGAAAAAAAATGAGAGAAGAGAGAATCCGGAAGGGAAGAGGCTAGCAGAAATTGACAGAATGCTAAAGAGAAGATGGATTGGTAGAAAGTCCTAGAATCATTGGAGCTGGGTTTATGGACAATGGTCGAAGGTCTTGTTAGGTAATTTTTGTATCAAGAGAACTGAGCAGTTGGAAATAATGTAATAATTTGTCAACTTTTGCTAGCTACTTGTATGATTTTCCACTATTAGTTTATTTTTATTTTGGCTCTTTGGACTGGAAGTGTTTAATGAGGTTGTTTGATGGGGGTGATATGCGTCTTTATCTTCTTTTCATAGCACTCAAGCCATATGATAAAATGCCAGCAACTCTTAATTTTCATATTTTGCCGGCGTAGTATTATAGGATGTTTGGCAGGACTTTTCTTTCCTCATGGTAGGGATCTCATTGTAATGTATAGTGGTTTTATGCATTGTAGTCATTTTATGAAAGACTTGGGTAGGAGTATTTGTTTAGTGACCTCTATTTTATTAGTGTTGTATAATGTGGCCAGGAATGTTTTCCGAAATATTCTTCTAATGACCTCTTTGGTTTTCCACTTGATCAAGTAAAACCATTCTTCTAATTCTTTTGTTTCTCTTGTTAGATAAGTTACGGTTGCTAAGAAACATGCGACACTTTTAGAGGAATAACTGATCGATGTTGGACACTTCAAAATTTTAAATGCTTTTTGGTTACATTTTTTGTATAATTTCTTAACTTTTATTTTTAATTTTTTATAACAATATTGATTGGGAAACCACGATAATGAAATGAATTCAGCATTTTTATTAGTTTTATAGTAGTCATACTCATTTTTTAAACACTTCTTTTCTTTTTAGGTTAATGTTAAATTAATTTCTTATGCTGTATCATTGCTATGTTTTGTCATATGAATGGTGTCTTGTTGCACTGAAAATCATGCTTCTTTATCTGTTTGTCTTTGTTCTGACGTGTGCTATGTAAATTTCAAAGGATAACTTTGCTTGTGATTCATACCGTGTGACATTTTTTATTTAAAATCCAGTCATGCCATTAGAAACATGCTACTTGGGAATAGGTGCAGATTTGTAAAATACACGGTGTTATAAAGATATAACCAAGGATATAACCGCAAATTTCTGCATGTGGTGGGGTTGGCTTTATGTTAATGATACATTGGATATTGAATGGATTCGTGTGATCAGTTCACCCAATGTGAGATGAGAGAAACCATCTTTTCAAATCATCTCTTGGATGTTTCGTTGACATTTGAACAAAGTATCCCAATTCTTTGTATACTTTCATTTGAACTGCAGTCCTCCCCTTAGGTAGATTCCCCCTAGACCTCTTGACATAGATAACTTTTATTCATTTTCTGCATTTCGGCTTCATTTATTTTTGTAAAGGAATCTTTTAAAAAAAATATCATACTATATAGATGCTGGTAATGCTAATTTTGTTTGTTTCTTTTACGTACAATAATAGACAACTAGTTACTCGAAAATGTTCAAAAAATAATGATTCACTTTGCATTTAGAGTTCAAGCCATTTGCTTATAAGACGAAGACAAATATAATATATAAATGAGACAATTTTATCTTACAAAGTTGATGTATATTTAAATTCAAATACTCTTTTCTGTTGGTCAAATTATTTAGTTTATATATTTGTGAAAGTTTGTTCATGTATATTTTTAAAATTTTAGTTTTAATTTGTGTATAAACTATATTTTAATTTATAAGAAAATCTGATATTTTTTTCTCATTTTCTTTCCTAAAAGTACTTCTAAGGTATTCATCTAAACAAGCTGTAATATTTAGTAGAAAATTAATGGAGTATTCTTTTAAGGAAAAATGGAATATTTATTCTATACATTTTATAAATCTTAAAAGATCATATTTTAAAAGCAGAAATTAAATCGCAGGTTTGAGCATTAATATGATGCACTTCCCCATTTTTTTTTCCTTAATTATTCGTTTACTTTGCATGTTTTAGTTTATTTCTCTTCAAAATAGTTCTAATTTGGAAAATTGAGAAAACACTTTGTTTCAATTATTTTTATATTAATTGGTATCTCAATTGAATGATTATGTTCCGACTCTATACAAGTATTTTAGTTAAAAACCTTATTCTTTATACTACCGTAGTTGATTTTTTTTTTTTCAAAATGTTTTTATTAGCAATACTAAACCTACAAGTAATCTGAATAAAACAATGTCATGATAAAATATATTCCAATTTCTTTAAAGAGGAAAGTTTATTAACCAAACCAATTGTCAAAGAGACTTTTTTTTGAAAAAAAGATGATACATTTAGAACCTCTTATATTAAAAAAACTGTATTGGGTCAATGCATATATGCCTGCTTTTTCCTATATGACTGCTTCTTCTTGCACCTTGCATTTTCAAAAATTTTAACACTGTACTTTCAGTTCTGGAATATGTATTTCCAATCAGAATATGCTACAGAATAACTTATTTCAGAATATGTTGATTGAGTTCCGAAACTGAGTATTTTGTAAGTCAATAGAAATGTTTCGGAATAAATTATTTCAAAATAGATTTGGGGTGAGAAAGTGTTAGAAAATAATTTATTTCAAAATTTATTGGTTGAGTTTTGAAACTGAACCTTTCGTAAGTCAGTGTTTTGGAATCACTGTTTCAAAATAGATTTTTATTGTATTATTATTTTGGAATGGGTTTCGTAACTAAAAAAACATGTTTCAAAATATGTTTCAGAAATTAATATAGAAGTTAATATATCATTCCGGAATAGGTCATCTCAGAATAGATTTTTTGAGTTAAGGAATATCTTATTTCGGAACAATAATTTTCAAAAATTAGAGATGTAGTAGCATTTTCGTCTCTATCTATTATTTTAAGGATAATTTAGATAATTTTAAAAATTTTGAAAGGTGCCCGAAAGATTTGGAGGTGCAGAAAGAAGCAATCACAATAGTGAGCAAAAGCCCAGAACTAATTAGACCTATGATAATTAAACGAAGATGAATTCTTCCTCCACTTCTATGATCTCACCTCTCAAATTTCGAAACTACCTTTATTGAAATAATGAAAAAGAGCATGTCTTACTTCTTGCAGCGTCAGTTGCATCAACCACTGAAGTGCCAATGTCTGTCTTCTTCAGTGATGGTGCATCGTTCACAGCATCTCTAGTCATGTCACAAATGTGTTTTGTTTAGCATAAATAAATGTAACTCCTTACTAGGAAAGACTTCGGCAAATCCGTCAGCGTTCTCAATGAGCAGTTATTGAAGAAAGAGCTGCATCCATGGAATCACCAAGGAGGGAGGATGAAGGGTACAATGTTGGTGCCTATTCGAAGTCTGCAATAATTCAGCACCATTTGGAAGATGTGTATGTGTGGCAGTTCAATAAAAGTAAAAAAAAATTATAAACAGGATGAAATCCGATTTATATTTTAAAATAAAATATAAAAATTTGATTTATTTAAAAAAAGAATTAAACTGAATGAGGTGTAATTCGGTTTATATTTTAAAATCAAATATAAATAAGATAACGTCTTATCTGATTTACTTTAAAAAAAAGTTATAAACCAGAAGAAGTATGATCGGATTTACATTTCAAAATCAAATATAAACTGAATGATACTCCATTCAATTTATATTTTAAAAAATTATATAAATCGAATTGTTATTGGATTTATATTTTATTTGTAAATGTAAACTGAATGATAACTCATCTAATTTATTTAATTTTTTAAAACGTAAATCAGATAAGTTGTCAACCGATTTAGATTTTTAAATAAAATGTAAATTAGATGACAGTCATCTTTATAAAATATTAATTTCAGGAAGGAGTGAAGGGGATAGAGACTATTATGAACTTTTATAATTATACATTAAATACATAATAAACTTTTTACATGCAATATAGAAGTGCATGGTAAGAATATAGAGGGATAAAAATACGGAGATGCAGGAAGAATTTGTCTTAAATGAAAAGGTCAATGTTTTGAAAGTTAAAACAATAAAACTTTGGCAATTGCTTTCTGTACCCTCAATTTGCTTCCTATACCTTATCAAATATATGAAAGGATTTTCGTGGCAGGTCAATGAAGATAAGAAGGGATTAGGTTTTCTTTGGTAAGCTTGGTTTTCACTATAGGAGGTGCCGCGGAGGAGACATGGTTAGTGAATCATCAATTTGTTTTTTTTATATTTCATCGTAGTTCTGGAAAAGGTTTTCCACACAATAAAAAGATAGTTTTTAAAAAAGTATTATGAAACATATTTCTTGAAAATGATTTTTGTAATAAAAAAATTGACTTCCATAAAATAATTTCTAGAATACAATATTTATTTTCGAAAATCATTTTCCAAAAACATGAAAAAAAATTTCGAAAATTATTTTTTTATTTAAAAAAAGTTTTGTGTAAAGAAAATTTATGACACCCTTTCTGAGAAAGTATTTTCGGTAACAAAAAAATTATTAGGGAAAATAGGTAAAAAAAATCATTAGGGAAAATAGGTCATACCCTAGAGAGCCCTAAAGAGCTTACAGAATTTATTTTTCGAGATATTTTCGGAACCTGATTCCGAGAAACACTTCTCCCACATCTGCACCGACTCATACATTTGGAAGTATAACACCATGGACCGCGTCACTACACAACTCAAAACAGTTTAACCATAACACCACTTTTTTCCTCTCAATAATATTATACGGGTAAAACTGGCATTTTCAAAAGGTGATAGCTGCAGGAAGCAAAGGTGCGGTCAGGAAGCAATTGCCTAAAACTTTCTGCGTTAAATTGTGATGCATCTTTTATAATTTCAAATCATAAGCCTACTAGGATATTTTACCCGTCACTATGTACTAAGTTAAAAGAACTAAATTGACAAATGAATTAATTGAAAAATGAAAGTTGAACATAAATCCTTAGGATTTATCCACGAATCTTCTTAACTTAAATCTGCATACAAAAAAGTGTTATTTCCATTCTTTTGATTTCAAAAATTTAGCAAAGAAAATAGATATTTAAATGCGACGGTGCTAAATCTATTATAACAAGCTGAGAGTCTAGATATATCTACTAAGTAAACAAACATGCATGTTTGACAACTTGATTATTGGTAGGAAACAAAATATTGATACGCAAGAAAGGTCTGAACTTATTTTTTTCCACCTACCACTTTTAGTACTTATTGTGGTAGGAAAGATCAGAACGTACGAGAATGTCCAGTCTAACAAAGTATGAGTATTAAAATTAGAGTACTTTAAATTTGATGCTCCAGTTATGCTTCAAGAGCAATTCACATAGTGAAAGTGCCGGTTATCCATTTAACTAAAACACATACTTTAGATTCTAAGGTTGAAGATTATACCATTGTTTTTTATACATTTGGTGACGCTGTATTAGTTCGGTAATTGTTTATTAGTTACTGTGTGAAGAAGCATAATCTGTCCATCCAAAGTGAGTGCGTTCCCCTTTAATAACTGGTGCCTTGTTCTGTGTAAAAAGTATAGAAATATCTGGAACACCTGAACGGCATTACATTCCCACTGTCCACCGCCAATAATATAGGATAAATCAAATTTAATGTTTAATTTAAGAGGAACAGAAGTGATATAATTAGCATTGTAAAGAAAAAAGTTTGGTGGAAGAAAATGGGAAGAGAAGGTAGATGGCAGTGAAATGAGGAGGACACGTACCCATGCTACCACTGATCTTGCTGCCAAGTGTAACGTTTGGCCACGTATTCTCCCTCTCCACCTCCATTGCAACTTATTTATACCAACTTCGTTACAAAACTATTTCAACACACTCAACTTTATTCTCGAACATTTCAAACGGAGAAGATGAGTCAGGAACAGCCAAGGCGTCCCCAACCAGGCCAAGACCCCATCAAATACGGCGACGTTTTTGATGTCTCCGGCGACCTTGCAAAGAAGCCCATTGCACCGGAAGATGCTGCCATGATGCAAAGCGCAGAAACTAGAGTGTTGGGACAAACCCAACTCGGCGGTGCAGCTTCCGTCATGCAGTCCGCCGCCACTCAGAACGAAAGGGCTGGCCTTGTTGGTCACCTGGACGTCAACGACATTGCCAGCGACCGTGGCGTTACAGTCTCTGAAACTCAAGTCCCTGGAAGACGCATAATCACCGAAGCTGTCGGTGGCAAGGTTCGGTTTTTATTTTTTTCTTATCAAAATCGCTATTTTCCAAATGCTGACTCTTTTAAGAAATAAGATTTATACGAGTTGTATATACTTCTGTGATTGAAGGTTGTGCAGCAGTATGCTGAACCGACTCCGGTTCGAACCGGACGAGCCAGTGCGGTTGCAGATGGTGCAATAACCATAGGGGAGGCGTTGGAGGCCACGGCCCAGACAGTGGGTCACAAAGCGGTGGATCAGAGTGACGCCTCCGCGATTCAGGCGGCGGAGGTGAGGGCAACGGGAAGCAATGTTATGGCACCGGGGGGGCTGGCGGCGAAGGCTCAATCGGCTGCTGCTTATAATGCTGACTGCAGCCGCGATGAGGATAAGGTCAAGTTGGGCGACGTTTTGAGCGGAGCCACCGCGAAGTTGGCCGCGGACAAGGCGGTGACACTGCAAGATGCGGAGGGGGTGGCGAGTGCTGAGATGAGAAACAACCCGGATGCGACTGCCACTCCTGGCGGCGTGGCGGCTTCTGTGGCGGCGGCTGCTAGGATCAATGAAAATGTGAAGTAACGTGTGATTGGCGAAATGAGTTGTTCTGTTGTTTTATTCTGGTTCCCTGCTTCTAGTATAGTTTTAAGAACTCTACTATGTATGCTAGCTATGGGTTTATCCATGTTGTCGTTGAATCTTGTAGTTTCTTATTTCCCATAAGACATCCAAGAATGTATCTCAACTCAATCTATAACAGAACCCTTTTCCTTTTATGTTCAAATGTTTTTTTCAAATTTTCAAATTTATGTGACATAAATTTAAAAAAAAAAAAAAAAA
>Ga0099824_1003294_pt1 | contig 23593 bp, 14 predicted proteins | sample SiratrowhiteBW_FD_76837 | JGI IMG/M metagenome (GOLD analysis project Ga0099824, IMG submission 76837) | Root nodule microbial communities of legume samples collected from California, USA - Siratro white BW | ecosystem: Host-associated > Plants > Roots > Nodule | place: USA: California...
TATATATATATATATATATATATATTAAAGAAAACATACTATCATATTTCAATTTAAATTTTAATAATATACATAAATATTTATTAGTTATAATAACAAGTTTATGTGTAACATCTTATCACATTAAAATTTTAACGATATACATTATATTTATTTGTAATGACAAATTTATGTCTAAAATAAAAAAAATAAAATAACTAATATTTCAGGTTTTTTTTTTTTGAGAAAAACATTAATTTGTTAAGTTTTTTTTTTATCTATTTTTTGGTAATTTGACCGGTTATCTGATTATTTGACCGATTCTTTTTAAGTCGTGGTTTATTTTAATTTAAATTATTTACCTGATTGGTTAATGGACCTTTTAGGTGAGTTTCAAAACATAGATAATTTGAATTTGATTTTTAAATTTTAAGTTTTAATATTTCGTATCAATAAAAAGCGTTTCCTTATACTTTTAATAAATTAATTTGTAATTGTCATCAATTTAAAAAGTTTTATCTCTTCAATTATTTTATATTTACTATATTATACTGTTTATTAATTTTCAAGCAAAATAATGCTCCTGAATAAGAAAAATCTAAACCCAATAAATATTATTAGTAAATAAATAATCTATTATTTTCCTATTTTTTCTTTTTATTTGTATGTTTTAAAAGAATATATTTTTGTATAATAAATAAAAAGTTTATTTAAAGTTTTTTGAATAAGAAGAATTTGTTTATTTAAACTTTAAAATATTCAAGCAATATCAAATTAGCTGTCTAAAATTGATTTTAAGTTAGCAACCTAAAATAATTTTGGCTACAGGTAAAATATTGATACTGAATTTCGTTATTATGTTATTTTTATAATAAAAACATTTAAACATAAATTACACCACTTCAAAATTAATTTTAATCCAGAATCAGTTTCTTCAAAAATAATTTCACTAAAGTTCGTCTGAAAAATATTTTAAAACTTTAACGTCTACTCCTAAAAAATGAAATTTGCAACTGTCAAACATTAAATTCAACTTTACTATTATTATCGGAAACAGAGCTGTGTTTCTATATTTCTATTACATTAAACTGAATTAAACTGAATGTAACTTTTGAAACGTATAAAAGTAATAATTATTTTTTAATTAAGAATTACACGGTTTTTTTATAAAGAAATTATACTATGTATTTTACTAAATAATAAACTTATTTTAACTTAATAAAAAAATATACACCCTTAAAAAATTATGTAAATACGAAATAAATAAATATAAAACATTATCTTCGCCCCCTACTTATAAACGACGATTTAAAAGAATGGATGACGTGGAAATGTTTCTCTTTTTTCACGCAAAAGCATTTGTTTATACGAAAAAGAAATACACTTTCCAAATCCACATTATTCATGAAAAGAAATCTCAACTAGGGAAAAAGTTAGCCAATACATTTGCATGTAGTAAGGAAATTTTTTTATCATTAATTAAATATTAATTGAATATATCGGATAAACTCGAAGATATGAGTTAAACACTTATGAAACTTGTATGTTTGACTAATGACCAAAGATAATGAGAAAGACGATAATGATGGTAACATAATTAAGAGTTAGACACATACATCGAATAGCAGTAAGAGTGATTAAAATTCCATTAGACTAATAATGAGAAGGGGAGCGAAAGAGTGTGTCGTTTAGCGGTCACACGTGGTTGGCATGTGGTGATGATAGGGAAAAAACTGTTGCAGAGGAGTGGAAGAATGTGACGTTTACTTAACGAAGATGAACGGCGTGGATCTGGTGCAGCGGGTGCATGGTTAGGAAAGCAAAGGCATCTTTTGTTAATGTGTTTTGGGTCCTCCTTCCATAACGTAAAGAGCGAGAGACACGCAGTGTGTGCAACTGGGCCCACCACTATGTGGATGGTGGGGTGTACTGTTCCCAATCCCACCACCATTTATTAATAATAATATTAATAATAGTTATTATTATTATTATTATTTATTTTCTTTGCTTAGAATATCTATGTACGTTCTTATAGTGGGAAAATAATAAAAAAGAAATAAAATTCACATTCACATCGCCATCATCATCAACAGCAGCAGCAGCACCAACACGGTTCCCGTCCACAGAACCTGTTCGTCATTCGCGTGCTCACTTACCGACATCGACTCGCTGCCGATCTGCGTTGCTTCTCCCGCCAAACCTCAGACGTACCGGTACGATGTTTCTCTTCGCTTCGGCGTCAATTTGTTCTTCAATTCTACTTCATAGCCTTTTTTGTTGTTTTAATTTTTGTTTTTTAAGGTGATTTTTTTTTTTTTTGGTTGAAGATAGGAAGGGGGCTTGGAACTTGAGCTGAGCAAGGTGTGTGTGTTGACTTGGGGAATTGGAAGTCTTGGTGGTCATGTGGATTGTGCTTAATTGGAACCATGGTTGCGTGGGGTTGCTATTTATGGGACTGTTGGGGTGGAAGTGAGGTTAATTGATTGTGATTCCGTGTGGTGAACTTCGTGCTGTGACTGAATTAAGTTGTGGATTTTGGTGTTTGGAGGTTTTGATTGTGAGCATGGAGGCTAGATTTGGTGCGGAAGCTTATCATTTTTTTGGTGCTTCGTCGGATTTGAGGGGTATGGGGAAGAGGGCCTCGGAGTGGGATTTGAATGATTGGAGATGGGATGGCGATCTGTTCATCGCAAGCCGGATGAATCCAGTGCCGGCGGATGGTGTTGGAGTGGGACAGCAATTTTTCCCTCTAGGGTCGGGGATCCCGGTCGCCGGAGGTCCCTCCAACAGTTCTTCCTGCTCTGAGGAAGTAGATCCTAGGGATCCCATGGGGAACAAGGAAGGGGACAAGAAAAGGAGAGTTATTGTGCTGGAGGATGATGGATTGAATGAGGAAGCGGGTACTCTTAGTTTAAAGCTTGGTGGGCATGCTTCTGCGGTGGTGGATAGGGAAGTTGCGAGCTGGGATGGTATGAATGGAAAGAAGAGTAGAGTATCTGGAAGTACTTCAAATCGAGCTGTTTGTCAGGTGGAGGATTGCAGTGCTGATCTGAGCAAAGCTAAGGATTATCACAGAAGACATAAAGTTTGTGAGATGCACTCCAAGGCCAGTAGGGCACTTGTCGGAAATGCAATGCAGAGATTCTGTCAACAATGTAGTAGGTAATTTTCTGTTCTTTATGTATTGGTTTCAACTTTTGCTGTAGTTGATCAGTTCGAATTTGTTTTACTTATTTACAGTTAGTGTAAAGGGAATAAATGGTACTAATTTCGATATGAAGAGGTAGCAAATCATGAAAATTGTAAATTATATCTGAGAACACAGCTGAATATCACAATAAGTATCTTTTGACAGTCCTTCAAACAATCGTTTGTTATTTATTTTCATGCAAGCATGTAAGTTTACGGCACTCTATCAACAGGTTTCACATGCTTCAAGAGTTTGATGAGGGAAAGAGAAGCTGCAGAAGACGCTTGGCTGGACATAATAAACGAAGAAGGAAAACAAATCATGAACCTGTTCCTAATGGAAGTTCATTAAATGATGATCAGACTAGTAGCTATCTGTTGATAACTTTATTGAAGATACTTTCAAATATGCATTGTGAGTATTTCTTTAAATCATTATCTCTGTATCTAGCGCCGAGATAAGTTGATTTCATGTAATATGCTTGGTTATTTTATATATGCATTGCTTGATTCTTGTCCCTCTAGTTTCAAAAGATGAAGGTTATTGTATAAATTAAACTGTTCCTTTCTGTACATTACTGCTATGTTAGTAGCTGAAATGAAGGTAGTTTGGTCAGCGGCACAAATATGATTTATAAAACCTGTATTATTTTCATGCAAAACATGAGACTCCAAATTTTCACCAACAATTAGTAGCAAGTTGTAACTAACCTAGTGCGTTGCATAAGCAGAAAGATGCATGGAGGAAATTATCTTCTTCCCCAAGTTTCTATTTCACTTAATATGTTGAAGAATTTCTTTGGGTTGCCCACTTAATTTCTTTGGAAAGTAGTGTGACAGATGGATAACAAGATTGGGAATGTGGAGGTTTTTAAGTTTTTTTTTTTTAATTCCTTGCTATTGCAGGTACTGAATGTGTTAAAAGATGACTAAAATTATTGTTATATAATATATCTTAGCTTTCTAGAAGAAGAATGCCTAGCAGGTTAGGAGAGGGCAACAGAAATGGGTTGAGCTTGATTTTTATCTTTACCTAGTAAGCCCTTATCTCAAGATTAATTTCAACTAATAAGAATTTGTATGTATGTTGATGGACAACATGTGAGACAAATGTTTTTCAATTTTTGAATTAGATTCACTGCCTTGTCATTAGACTCTCATAAAATCCTAAGACTAGACATTTTGAATGAGTTTCAAATTCAATTAAACTTCCTGTTGCTGTTGGTGATGCACTGGAAGGTTGTCCAAAAGCTTCTCTCTTCCTACTTGTGACAACATCCACTTTTAGTAATTTCCATATGAAATCTATTTTTAGTGCTTTAATTGCTGGGCAAGCTCAATTATCTTTCTGTTCTCTCAATTTTGCTGTGGAAAAAGTGATAAAAAAAAATCTAAATTAGCACTCTGACCTGGTGATTATTTGCTTTTGAATTTTTTCTCTGAGTGGTGTCTTTGTTTTATAGGCACTATGTTTTAGGCTTTGTTAAAAGCTTGATTATGTTTACTACTGATTATTATTGTACACTATAACTTTTGGGGGATGATTAAGATATTTTGCTTTTGCAATACTGTCAGTCTTATGTGATGTTATGATTTTATGATCTCATTAGACTAATTATTTTAAGCACTTATTTATTGCAGCATATGGTTAGTCTGACTTTGTGATCTTTTAGTTTTATGACCCTCTAATTGTGTTTTCTTAATAAGACTATTCACGTCTATTTTTCTATTATGTATTTCTGCTACAACTGAGAATTTTTTAGGAGATGGATAATTGATTTTTTGATTGAATTATAGCTGACAGGTCAGATCAGACTACAGATCAGGATCTACTAACTCATATTCTGAGGAGTCTTGCTAGCCAGAATGGCGAGCAAGGGGCCAAGAACCTTTCTAACCTTTTGCGAGAACCAGAGAATTTGTTGAGAGAGGGCGGTTCATCAAGGAAGTCAGAGATGGTGTCAACTTTATTCTCCAATGGTTCTCAAGGCTCTCCAACTGTTACAAGACAGAATGAAGCTGTGTCCATGGCTAAACTGCAGCAACAAGTTATGCATGCACATGATGCTAGGGCCTCTGATCAGCAAATTACATCTTCTATAAAGCCCAGCATGTCAAACAGTCCTCCGGCCTACTCAGAAGCCAGAGACAGTACTGCTGGACAAATCAAGATGAATAATTTTGATTTAAATGACATATATATTGACTCAGATGATGGTATGGAAGATCTAGAAAGATTGCCTGTCTCAACTAATCTTGTGACTAGCTCTCTTGATTACCCATGGGCACAACAAGATTCTCATCAGTCAAGTCCACCTCAAACAAGTGGAAATTCTGATTCTGCTTCTGCCCAGTCTCCTTCTAGTTCCAGTGGAGAAGCTCAGGTATGTTTGTCGTGTTGCATTACTTTGAATTGGCTATTCTACACTTGGTTCTTTTCTACACTGTCCTTACCAAAAAAAATAATTTCATTCCCATAATTATGTGTTTTTCAATAGAAAGGATAGAAATTACCATGTAAGCGAGTAGTATATTAAGGACATAAGGAAGTGTATGGTCTTGGTTCATAGACTTTTGATGCCGCTTGACATGTGGTGCCGCTTGGTGGTAAAACTATAAAAAAATGAACTGCATCATTAACCATGCTCTGCAAGAAGTAACATACTCAAGGCCTTCGATTGGTAAGAAAGTCTGGGGGAAGGAGTGGGGGACAATTGAGTTCAGATGGTTAGTTTGTATTTGTTTTGGAGGGTTTTTTCTAGAGCTGGTGAAGGGATGGTAATAGTTGGCATAAAAGCTAAATACATGAGTAAAGAAATAGCTAAATTCCCCTTTTTTACTTAGGTTGTTGAAAAATTCCTTTTTTTTTGTATTTAATTTATTATTGAGATTGTTTCCATTTATTTAACGGTTAATTTTTTTTTTTTCGATCTTTCAGAGTCGCACAGATCGAATTGTTTTTAAGCTCTTTGGTAAAGAGCCCAATGATTTCCCTCTTGTACTTAGAGCACAGGTACTTTATTCTTTCCAAAGCCACTGAGTAACTGTTATTAGTGTCTTTTATTTGAAATTTAATAACACTTGAGGGTTTCAATTGCCAGATTCTTGACTGGTTATCTCACAGTCCTACTGATATGGAGAGCTACATTCGGCCTGGTTGTATTGTTTTAACCATTTATCTGCGTCAGGCTGAGGCTTTGTGGGAGGAAGTAAGCCTTTTCCTTCTAAACTATTTGGAAGTTTTGTATTTTAACTGGGGACACTCTTGACCTTGTATACTTTGCCCCCTCTTTTGCAGCTTTGCTATGATCTGTCTTCCAGTTTGAATAGGCTGTTGGATGTCTCAGATGACACCTTTTGGAGAAATGGATGGGTTCACATAAGGGTGCAGCATCAGATGGCCTTCATTTTTAGTGGTCTCTTGCCATGTCTTGTTGTTTTTTTCGTTGTTATTGTCAGGGGATCAAGATAGGAGTCAGATTTATTTTCAGTAATCAAGTTTATTATATTTCAAGTTGCTGTTACATCTATGTTAAACATTTTTATCTATACTTAACTTGTGTCTGAACCACATATATAACTTTAGGTGGTGGATTGCTTTGAGCATTAATATTGTTTTATGGGGCTTCTAATGCTGTCTACAGTCTACATTGTTGTCATGTGGTTTATGTGTGAAACAACTATATCATTCAGGAATAACAGTGTTTATACGTCATTATGACTAATTAGTTATCTTGCTGCAATTTTCCTGCTGCAGGTCAAGTTGTCACAGTTAACTCCTTACCCTTCAGAAGTAACAACTATAGCAAGATTTTGACTGTTAGTCCAATTGCTGTACCAGCATCAAAGAGAGCTCAATTTTCTGTTAAGGGTGTCAACCTAATACGCCCTGCCACTAGGTAATCTCTATTGCTTTGTGAATTGTCAATCATTTGCATGGTTTATGTACTATCTGAGTTCCAGGACATTTTTTTTTGAAGTACCATGTTATATGACCCTTAAACCTACCATCAGGTTAATGTGTGCTTTAGAAGGGAAATATCTGGTCTGTGAAGATGCTCAAATGTCAATGGATCAGTGCTCCAAAGAGCCTGATGAACTTCAGTGCATCCAGTTTTCATGTTCTGTCCCTGTGATGAATGGAAGAGGATTTATTGAGGTGCTTTTCTTCATTCTCCCAAATTATCAATCCTAAAAAGTAGGGATGGAAAGGCTAGTTTTTCCATGAAGAAGAAAAGCACATTTATATATTACCTTGTTTTTACTTTTATTTTATGGCACACTTTCACTCACGCTGGTTACCGTTTATGTCCTAACTCTGATATCTGAATCCTATTGACACAAGCATACATATATTTACTAGTGTGTCATTTTTAACTTTAGATAGGCAATGATGTATTAATTCTATGTGGCCGAGCTTTACTTTTGATACTTGTGTTTTTGCTAATTTGCTAGATTGAGGACCAGGGTTTGAGTAGCAGCTTTTTTCCTTTCATTGTTGTGGAGGAGGATGTTTGCTCAGAAATCTGTACACTTGAGCCTCTTCTAGAAATTAGTGAAACTGACCCAGATATTGAAGGGACTGGAAAAGTTAAAGCCAAAAATCAAGCCATGGATTTTATTCATGAAATGGGTTGGCTTCTGCACAGAAGCCAATTGAAATTAAGGATGGTTCACTTGAACTCTAGTGTTGATCTCTATCCCTTGAAACGGTTCAAGTGGCTTATTGAGTTTTCCATGGATCATGATTGGTGTGCAGCAGTGAAAAAACTTCTAAATCTACTGCTTGATGGAACTGTAAATACAGGAGATCATCCTACCCTGTATCTTGCACTTTCAGAGATGGGACTCCTTCACAAAGCTGTAAGGAGAAATAGCAAGCAGTTAGTGGAGTTGCTTTTGAGATATGTTCCTGAGAATATTTCAGCTGAACTAGGACCCGAAGTCAAGGCTCTAGTTGATGGAGAGAACAAGACCTTCTTGTTTAGACCTGATGTTGTTGGTCCCGCTGGTTTGACACCACTCCATATAGCAGCTGGAAAAGATGGTTCCGAGGATGTGCTGGATGCTTTAACTAATGATCCTTGCATGGTAAAGTTTCTGCTACATCAAATTATATATCACTGAGGATTGACTTTTACTATGTTGGAGATTTATTTGGACCACCTCCATCACTGCATTTAATTCTTGCACATTCTGTATCCAAATACTGCATTTAGATGTTACAGTTTTTGAATTTTTGTCACCATTGCATACTGCGTTTTTAAAATTTTTTTGGGGCATCATTAAGCTGTGTTGTCCGAAAATAAAAAATCTGTACTGATTACCGACAGATCTACTTACGCCAACAATATTGTCTGACTTTGAATGAGCTGAAACCTAGATTGAAATCACCTCTTTTCGATTTTATGCCTTGCTGGAAATCTGGAGCATAATGTTTTCAGGTTAGTTAATATATGGAGTTTTTAATACAGGTTGGAATTGAAGCATGGAAGAATGCCCGTGACAGCACAGGCTCTACACCTGAGGATTATGCACGTTTACGTGGTCATTATGCTTACATTCACTTGGTGCAGAAGAAAATTAACAAGAGACATGGAGCAGCTCATGTGGTGGTTGAGATTCCAAGTAACACAACAGAGAGCAATACAAACCAGAAGCAGAATGGGTCATCCGCTAGCTTTGAGATTGGAAAGCCTGCAGTAAGGCTTAGCCAAGGGCATTGTAAACTCTGTGACAGTAAAATCTCCTGCAGAACCGCAGTAGGTAGGTCTTTGGTATACAGACCTGCAATGCTCTCAATGGTAGCCATAGCTGCAGTCTGTGTCTGTGTGGCCCTTCTGTTTAAGAGCTCTCCCGAAGTAATATGTATGTTCCGACCCTTCAGATGGGAAACATTGGACTTTGGAACAAGCTAAGGTTCCATTAACTTGCAACTCAATAAAACTTGATAGGTAATGTAAGGATTCGTTCATAGACTGAATGACTGAGATTTCCTGTAGGATTGGTTCTTTGTATTAGCTAAACTGTGCAATATTGTTTCGTATTTGTCGTCATCAAATGGTCATGTTTGTACAATGTATGTAGATGCAACTCTACTTCAAACTTTATTTGATAGGATTATTTTAGTCTAAGTGTAATACTTGTGTGGAATATTACAGCCCCCTTTGATTAAACGACGAGTTCGTATAAATGGTAATTATATTGAAATATCGAATGTCTAGGGTTGTACCGTATTTGGATTTGTTTAAATTATAAGAAAAAAAATTCCCAAAAAAATATCCTAAAAGGATTTTAATTGCAAGTTATTTTGAATAAAAATATTTTATCACAAAATAAGTCAACTTTTAAGAAAGTGATGGTCTTTAAGATTCAGTTAGTATATAATTCAATATGTTCTGATAGTCAAATAACTACAAGCAAGATTTTGAGGAATAATCTCTGAGAATTGGGAGAAAGGTATCCGTCCTTGCTGAAAAGAACTAGTTAGTGAAGGAAGGTTTCTTGTAGAAAACAATGTCCAATATGAATTTTACAAACACTTGTGTGAGATAGTTAAAATGTAATAGTTAAAATGCTCAATTACACTAAGGTCTCCTATATAACTTTTACAAATAAAATTTGATTACTAGTATTTTTTCACTTCTAACTTATAATAAATATATAAATTTACTCTTTACTATTTCTTATATTTCCTTATGAGATAAATAATATAAGTATTATTTTTCATTAACCTACTTCTATTTTATTTTATTATTTAATACTTGTCAATCGTAGTTAAAAAAAATTGTTTAAAGTACAAAAACACCTCTCAAATGAGACCGTTTACTAACAAACACTCTTTGTTGAGAGATATCTTGTTGAGAGATATCTAAAGAGAATGAAAAGATTTAAAAATATGATGTCCTCTCTCTATATAGTATATAAGAGCTTTAACACTTCATAACTTGAAGTAATGCATACATTAATATTCTACATGACGTCCTTAGTTGTTCTTTATAAAGAATTTTTTTTTTTTTATAAATATCTTGAATAAGACTGTACTTAAATAAAAAATATTGTAGTAGTTAATAGCTTTTTAACTGTTGTAGTCAACTTATTATACATAAAAATACCTTTTGTACTGAACTTCTCTTTCTGACAATTCTAATTTTAATATACAACTACTACAAGGAAGTAACGACAATTCTAATTTTAATATACAACTACAAGGAAATTAGTCTCTTATGTCAGATAAGTTATTGGGATCTGAGTTAACATAGTGAAGGCTCTGGAAAATTCAAACTGTTAAATATTTAAAACCAATGCATAAAATGAGACATTATAGCTGTGTTAAAAAAACCAATGGTTTGGTACATATACGATTTATTGTTTTTCTTCAAAATCTTCAACTTGTTTTGATAAAAATAAAATTAAATACCCGTATCACTTTAGTTTAATTCATTTGATCAATTGGCCTTGGTTTGAACTTGGAAAGGAAAAAGAAATTATGCTCCTTTCTGTCCTTTTATTTTGGTCTTTGGTGGAGTGGGTTTGGTAATGCGAGGTACCAATCATTAGTTGACAAAGAATCTTGGTTTTTATAAAATTATTGCATTTGTTTGACGAGGGTTAATCTCACTTAAATTTATAATTATTTAAAAAAAAAGCAGGTGTAAACACAGAAAACAATTTTTGGATATGAAAATTGTGTACCAAAACACTTTATTTTGAATGGGTAAAAATTTACCCCCTCAATAGCAAACACCGAAGCAAGGGGGTAGAGTACACTGAAATTTGATCCAAATTCTACTTGGTCCCAATCATCCAACCAAAGCTTAATTTTGAGGCTTCTCCCACTTGAGTGGCTTGACAAGTTCCCAGGTGAAGTCAGGGTCCTCCCTTCCAAAGTGTCCATAGGCAGCTGTCTTGAGGAACCTGTGGCCACCCCTCTTCAGATCCAAGTTAATGGTGATCATTCCAGGCCTGAAGTCAAAATTCTCCTTCACAAGTTGAAGAATCTCCTTGTCAGGAATCTTTCCAGTTCCATAAGTGTCAATAAACACTGACAATGGCTCTGGAACACCAATTGCATAGGAGACTTGAACAATGCACCTGCGTGCAAGTCCACTTGCTACAATACTCTTTGCTGCTTGTCTTGCAACATAGGCACCACTTCTATCAACCTTAGTAGGGTCCTTTCCAGAGAAAGCACCGCCTCCATGTGCACCCCACCCACCATAAGTATCAATGATAATCTTTCTCCCAGTGAGACCAGCATCACCATGAGGGCCTCCAATCACAAATCTACCAGAAGGGTTAAGGTGGAAGATGGTCTTCTCATCCAGGTACTTCTCAGGAATCACAGGCTCGATAACATGCTCCTTAAGATCCGCAGCAATTTGTTCGTTAGTCACAGTCTCGTCATGCTGGGTGGAAATGAGGACAGTGTGGACACGAACTGGAACCATGGCACCATTGTCGTTGTAGTACTCTACTGTCACTTGGGTCTTACCATCTGGTCTCAACCAAGCACAGGTTCCATTCTTCCTAACCTCAGTGAGGCGAGCTCCTAGTTTGGTTGCAAGGACGTGACTCAGTGGCATGTATTCAGGGGTTTCATCAGTGGCATAACCAAACATATGACCCTGGTCACCAGCGCCAACTTCTTCTGGGCGCTTGGTGAAGTGGCCATGCACACCCTGAGCAATATCAGGACTCTGCTGCTCAATGTTCACCAACACCTTGCATTTATCAGCATCAAGACCGACATCATCAGAGACAAATCCAATGTTGCGGCAAGTGTTTCGAACAATCTTCTCGTAGTCTATGTTGGCTTTGGTTGTAATCTCTCCGAAGACCATGACCATGTTAGTCTTGGTGCATGTCTCGCAGGCAACCTTGCTGTCAGGATCCTGTTCAAGGCAGGCATCAAGCACTGCGTCGGAGATCTGGTCACACAGCTTGTCAGGGTGGCCCTCATTGACGGATTCAGAGGTGAACAGAAATGTCTCTGTTGCCATTTCTCAAGCTGTACAAAATAGAAAACAAAACAAAATCTTTAGTCTAACATGGCCCAAAAGCTTGAAAAACAAAAGATCCAGCGAAGAAAATTGAAGGAAAATCCAGAAATTTGATGCTGAAATTGACTTAAAAGTTTATCTCTGCTTTCTGAAAGTTTCGCTAGGAAAAGCCTAGAGATTAACAAAGTAGTATAGAATAAAGAACATACCTTGAAAGAAAAATAAAATGGCATGACATATTACGAAAATTGTATTTTTCTTAAAATAAAACTCGACGAGATTGAGAGCAGAACTTGATGTACCGATGTTTCTTTCTGTATTAGACAAATTTATATATAGTTTCTTGGACGTTGTTTACGTTGTTCTTTAATCAAGAATTAAATTTTCAAATAATCGGATTAGATAAAAACTTGCAGAAAAACTTGTTAGATTGTCGAAGTTAAACTCTAATTGCAATTACGTTTTTCATTTCTTATCCATCTAGTAATATTTTATGCAAAAAAACTGAGAAAAATACATACTAAACTTTTTTAATAATCAACATTGTTATTACTAAAATTAGTTAAACGAGTAAGCATTTATAATACTATTTCATTACTCCTAATTAAGACATAAGGTATAAAATAAAGATTTTAATCCGAATTTTCATCTATTAAACATTTCTTAATCCATAAACAATTATCTTAAAGTACAAAGCAACAACTAAAAGAAACATTACTCTCTACATATATGTCACTAACTAAAAATGGAAATGAAAAAAAAAAAAAAAAACAGACTGCATTTCAAATATTTATTGCAATGAAGATATCTTCTAAGCCAGACAAATCAATGGACATAATGCTAAGGAGTTAAATTAAAACAGAAATATTTAAAAAAAAAATGGTTTCTCTATCTATATCTGATTTAGAGAGAGAAAATACGGACAATTATTCCAAAAACAATGTTCGACTTAGAAAAAAAAACTGAAATAAACAGCAGTTTATGAATCAATATTTCAACATCCAAACTTAACAGATATTTAAGATTCCAAGAACAGTGACACAAAGTTAACCAAAGCGGAGCAATTCAAAAGAGTAATAGAGAAAAATAAACCAAAAATTGAGATCCGTAACTGTGACTGTCTACAAACCATTCTCGAACGTTAAGTGTTACTGCTACCGGCACGGTAGAATAGCAGCAACAAACAGACATAAGCGATGCAAAATCTCAAAACACAAACAAATGACAGAAAGTAAAAATGTAACCAAAATACGACGAAAGAAAGAGAGAGAAGAAGAAAAGAAGATGCGTACCAGTGGTGAGAGAGATACGAATAATAGTTCGGAACAGAACAGAGCAGAGCTCGTAGAATTCCAAGTTACACTGCCTCACCTCGAAACACTCTATTTGTAGAAGCCAAGTAACGACACGCGTGAGCGGTTAGATTTCACGGCCAAATGAATGGATGCGATTTGTGACGGTTGGTGGTGAGAGAGAAAAATGATTGCGTAGACTCACATAATTCCCTAAGCATAAATTCGCAGTGACGTGTTACCGGATGGTTCCGGTCGCTCTCTTACCAACTTCAATTTTGAAAATGTTCATGAATATGAGAAAAAAATATTAAAAAAAAAACATCTTGTTAGAAACTAAAGCTACTTAAGATTTATTTTAAATATTTAATAATATATGTTAAATATTTCTTAATTAAATTTTTTAATTATTTTTGGTTATTCTGAGATTTTTTGTTCGAAGTGATAGAAGCCATTTTTCTTTTGGTCGACATTGTTATATAAAAGACCATGTTACTCATAAATTGTGAACATTGTAGGCTAATTACTATTTTTAGGATAAGTAGGAGTTTCTTTTAGCATTTTTTTGAACTGAGTAGAGGTTCTGCAGTAATATATGTTACTGCATCCAAATAGGCAAAGGATTACTATAAGTATAATGGGTTTAGATATGCAATATTTAAGGCAATTTACAATGCTGTAGTTGACAAAATTCATAAGTCTATCATGGATCCTTCTGAATTTGGATTGATTTTTTATGATAACAAGAAATAGCTTTATTTGTGTTATACCTTTAAATTTAACTTTATTAGCAAGCAAATCAATGTAAGTATTCACTCTCTTAAAAAGGGCCTTTACATTGGCTAGCTCCCATGTTTTTCATGTGTTCCCAATTGTACTGAGGTTATTATTGCAATGGAAATGACACATGCTTAATCCTCTCCAGAAAAAATAAATAAATAAATAACGAGGATTTACTTTGTTAGATAATAATAAATTAGATACATGACTTTTAAAATGAAGGAGAAATGTATGTTAATAGACCATTTAAATTGAGAAATATTATTTCTATTTTTACCAATTTGACATAAAGTGTCAAATTTAAATTTTTAAAGTCAAAATTCATATCATGAATAACTAAAGTATAATTATATAGTAAAATTAAAAACGTGACATGCCAAATTTTAAATTTTAAAATTCCGTCAATAACCAATTCTACAAGTCATTTATTTTATGTGAAAATATTAAAAAATTACTATATAAAGAGTAATTTAATAAGCGTACATTTTTTATCAATAAAACTGCATAAATATGATAAGAGAGGTAGGAAACCTATATATAATAATAGACAAAAACAACATATTCAAAAGAAGATTATGATATATTTCCTACATATTGATTCTGCAGACACAATACAGAGAAAGAGAAAGGATTATATTATTCTAGAATTGTGTATAGGCAATGACAGAATATTATATTAATGAAAAACTCCTTTTTGCAACTTACATAATCAAACTAACTAAATATAAATCTTAGTTAAGTTAACCATGATAACTCATTGTTAACCATAATAGATCCCCTTAAGATATCAGAAAAATATTATTACTATTTTGGAAATAATGTTTGAGAAAATTGATAAAGCCATAGCAAAAACATATATAAATACGGTATTTTCTGGCATGAATTAGTTTGATAATCTCTTTTACAACTTTATTTCTAATATTTTTTTTACCAGCCAAACAACTTTATTTCTAATAAAATGCAAATCTTTAAATGTTTGATGATTGGTCCCTTGTTACAATGTAAGAAGGATTTCAGGTAATTTGAATAGTAGCTTTACTAAAAAAATATTAATATGGAAGTCATTCAAGAGATGACAAGTCAAGTTTTTAGAGACCAATTTTCACTAAATTAAATTTTGGTTACTAAATAACTACAAAATAAAAGTAATAATTGAATTTAGTGACTAATTAAGTTAAATAATTCTTATCTAATATTAGATACCAAAGTTTTAGTGACATGTGCCATTAGATTCTAAATTGGTATCTAATTAAGTTAGAGACTAATTTAGAATCTAATGACATAGGTCACTAAAACCCTAGTAGCTAATGTTAGATACCAATTATTTGACTTAATTGGTCACTAAATTCAATCATTACTTCTATTTTGTAGTTATTTAGCAACCAAAATTTAATTTGGTGGTTATTTTGGTCACAATTTGCAACCATTTCATTTGGTAGCTAAATATTGGTCTCTAAATAGCTTTTTTCTTGTAGTGTTATTTCACTCGAAATACCTGACAAAGCTTTATATTCCGCTCAATTAAAAAAAATTGTTGATTGTGTTTTGCTTTTTGGACTTGTAGGAGAATAAAGAGTTACCCAAAAAATGCAGAATCTGGTAGTATACTTTCTATTATCTAGACAATATCTATAACTTAACATTCACAAATTCATAATATAATAAATTGAATAGGTCATTATTAATGATGTCTTTAATAAGATAGTTTAATGTCTTGCATTATTTTCTGTTGGCTTGATATATTTGTTATATCATGTATTACTACCTTTTTTTTTTAGATTTTTGAGTTTTGAATAAAAGTGTTGATGATTTATCTTCTCACATTTTCTCTCTATTGTGATTTTTACATTAAAGAAGCAAATATAATTCTATAGAAGCTCTTGGAAAGATTTCAATACTCTGGAAACACTAAAGACTGTAGTTTTTGGAAGCTTTTGTAATACAACACTACGCCTTGCTTTCAAGGTGAACAAGTGTCACAATCATATTCATCGGTTAAATACCGTTATATCTTGGTTGGTTTGAACTCTGAGTCGCCATATCTTAAATAGATTTTGACACCACTTTACATGTGTTCGACATTATCAATTTGTAATACTACATAGGTTGAATTTCGTGATGATCAAACACATCTTGGTTAAATACATAAAACCTTTATGCCTCAGTTACATTCTGACAAAAATCATCAATAGACGGAGCAAACTATACTTAGTGTACTTGGAGGGACATATCTCGCCTCATAACATAACCGATAAGACTCAAGATACTCTTGTCACTTTGAGAGTCTAGTGGGTCATGAACCTTTTAGAACGCTGCAAATAAAACAAAAATAAAAATTTACTAAAGAGGACTTGATAAGTGTACATATACATTAATATCTTTTACCAAGCACCTTATCTCTTACCATGCTACCTCATCTTTTACTAACTATATAATAAAAACTAATAATTGAAATATAATTAAATTCTAATTAAAGATTTAAAAGGAAACTAAAGATAATTGTTACAAAATTCACTATAAATAATATGGGAGACATGTGTACCTTACAAAGAGTAACACTAAAAGAGAAAAAGACAAATCAAGGGCTGACATTATCTTCTCTACTCAGTGCTGCGTCCCTAACCTCATTCTTTTATTTATTTCTATTTCTTTTATTACTCGACCATTCATTTAAATTATAAGTTATCTTTTTTATGATTTATTATTTTATACATCTATTCATGATGTATGGATTGATTTAGAGACCTTTCTAGATGGAGGTTGGATCTTGGGGATTTAAATAAGTATATTCAAGATTAAATCATCTTATATTATTTATTACCATAGTGAAACTCATTTATTATGACTAGTCATTACTTTAGGGCTAAATCTTTCTAAAAGAAATGAATTTAAATGTTCTTATGATATGATATAAATTTTATGATAAGATATGATTTTCTATGATACATATCTCACTTTCCTATTTTCTTTCTTGTTGTACATGAACAAAATATCAATCTTAAATATATTACAAAATAGATGGAGGCCCCCAATTTCCCAAATTCCTTCAATGTTGATATCATAACTTACTTCTCTAGAAATAACTAGAACACTGATGCAGTGTAAACACTTTGTCACATTTCAAGGAATAGGAAATTCTACCTTGACATTTGCTCAAAATTTGAACGCTCCTATAGTATTTGAAGAACCTGTAGTTGTCTCTTTTTATTTACCTCTAACACTGCATAACCCTTTAATATTAATGTGTTTTCTCCTCTGTACCATAAAATAGTAGTAAGAGATGAAGGATTGTAGATAAATAAACTTTTTTCTCTCCTGATAATAGATTGACAAGTATGTAAGATAGAAGTAGATGCTAAGAGGTAAAAATTGTAAAATATATATGTTTATATATGTATATTTGACTTATAACATTCTCTTGTAATGATTTAGAGAAAACAATTATCTTTCACATTTATAAATATATTAATAATTTATTTATTATAAGGAATGTATTAACACTCAATATACAGGTGAGACCAGTTAAGATCGTCACTAGATGTCGAAATGATGTAGCTGTAATTAATTTTAAATGTCATGCCTACGTTAAAGTGTTGGATATAAAAATTTAATTTTTGATACAATATGCATATTGGTAAAAGAGGTCGCTCATTAGGTGATGATGATTGATGTCGGCCTTTAGGCGAGAAATAACTTGCTAACAGGGTACAAATTTCACGGTCTGAGAATAAGTTTGAGATTCAAAATGTTCAGAAATTTGGGAGATGTAATGTTTATGAGAACTAGGTAAGGTAGAGTAGTTTAGGTAAATCTATATAGGATTATCAGTAGCGGAAGAATGAATGACGTTATAAAAGTGATAATCAATAAGATATTTGGGAGGATTGGTAACCATATTAGAACTCTAACAACAATTTGATTATTGATTATTTTGTTGTAAATTAGTATCATTTGTGAGAAAAAAAAAATCAGTCCAAGAAGGAGCAGTAGAAGGTAATTATGTAATGTCATATCAAAGATAGTAGAATTGATAACAATTGAAAAAACAAAGAAGTTTGTAATCTTGGTTTGATTAGAATTTTTATAAGAAAATATATGCTCAAAATTTTTGACATCTCTATAAATAAAAATCCAATTGAAAGAAAGATCAAGAAACTTATAACCTTTATATCCTTTGAGGTAACGTAGAAAAAATAACAATAGTTCTCTAAGAGTAAATTTGTAGAAGTATAGCATAAAGAACCAAAAAATCTAAAATTAGTATAGTTAGATATCTTATCATATAAAATTTCGAAAGGATAATTTGAGTTTAGAAATAAACTAAGAGTTCAATTCATGAGAAACACAACATTTTTTACATATTTACTCAAAATTTTCAAAGGAACGTTAGAATGAAACATTAAACCTTATATTGGGGGGAAGGAGGAGGTCGTTCATACAAAAATATTAATGAATGATACTTTTTTTAGAAAACAAATTAATGAAAGCAAGTGCTAATGTCAGATCTAAATATTTTAATAGTCTTATAAAATTGAGTTTCAATATATGACAATAATTGTGGTATAATAATAACATAATCAAACTTATATTTTAATAGGAAAACCCGAGTGAATATACTTTTATCTTCAACTAACTTAAAAAGTATTGAAAGTCATCATAAGTATGTTCCCTAAAAAGATCCCAATTATTAATATGTAAGAAATCAAACAAATTTGGAGTAAAATGATTCAAGTTAGTAAAGTATAATTTATTTTGTTTAGCTAATTGACAAGTGCTGCAATGAAAATGAGGAGTAACAGAATACATAACAACTTTATTTGCAATCAAATTGTAAACATGGAGAGGAATATAGCGTAATAACATATGCCAAGTATCATAGGAAACAATATTACATGAATTGGAAGTAAAATGGAAAGCGAAAAATTAAGAAAAAGTAACTCGTCATCCTGTTTAGCAATACCAATTCTCATTTTCGTGAGGTCCTGCAAAACAAAACTATTAGCTTGCATAATAAAATGAAAATGATTCTCATTGATTAATTTGAGAAGGGAAAAAAGATTAGAACAAAATGATGATATGAATAAAACATTGTGTAAATGAATGTCATCATTTAGTTTAATACTACCTATTCCTTCTATTTTAACCTTTGTAGAATTAGGCAATGGAACATATGAATTATGTAAATGTATATATGAATATATGTGTTTTTATTGCAATAATGTGAGAAGTGACACCAAAATCAATCGCCCATTTATGAGCATATACTAATAAGCAAATTGGTATTCATATAAATATCTGTCACATTGGTAGGTATAGCTTCAACATGATTTTTAGATCGATTTGAGTTGTAAGAAATTTTATAATTTGTTAATATTGAGCAATAGTCAAATTCATAGAGCTAAAATGATTAGAGGTTTCTTGATTATCAATAACCTGATTTACGACATGAGTTTGCTTTTACTTAAAATTGTAATCATGAGGATATCTTACAAGCAAATTGATATTCATACAAATACATGTCACATTGATAGGTGTATCTTCAACATGATTTTCATATTGCATTTGAATTGTAAGAAAATCACAAATTTGTTAACATTGAGCAGTAATCAAATGTGTAAAAGTGATTAGAGGTTTCTTGATTACAATAATTTAATTTACAACATGAATTTATTTTTCTTAAAACTGTACTTAAGAGGATATCCTACAAGTTTATAACATCTATCCTTTATGTATCCTAAGATACCACAATGCACACATTTTGTCTTTCTTTTTCTGTTGTATCAATTAGAATCACTAGGCAAATATTTGTTTGGGAAATTGACTAAAAATGTCATATTGTCAAAGTTAATAAAGGAAGGAGATAGTCAAATTTCATGTTCTCTATCTTCTTGAAAAATGAAAGATAATGCATTACCGATAGGAGAAGAATCTGATAAAAGAATTTGACTGTAAACATGGGACAAAAAATGTTCAACCTCATTAAGAAGGATATCACGTACTAGAAATCATTGTAATAATGAAGTTGTTGTAAGCAACCACACATGCAAGGGAATGAAGGTTTGTAGACCGATAACTCCTCCTAAATAAACTTCAACTTGGTATAATATAATGTGTTGACATCACTTGTCCCTTGTTACTGTGACGTGAGTTGTCTTTGAAGTTGGAAAATCTTGGACCATGCTTTCTGAAAAACCTGGTTTTCATATCTTTTCAAGTTTTTGTTATCGTGTTAGCAAAAGAATACATGTGATGATTTCTTGAAAAACAGAGTTATACAAGAAAGAAATAACAACATTTCTATCGTGAATCCAAGCAACACGACTAGAATTGTCAACATAAAATTTTGAAAGAAATCAATTGACGACTACGATTTTGTTCTTGACTGATAAAACAACTAGCATAGCATGACTCTAACAGTCCGTTTGGATTGAGACACCAATTTGTGACGATGGATAATAAGCAAAGAAAGTTAGAAGTTAGAAGAATAAATTAATATTAAAATACGAAAAACAAGAAAATATATTTATTGTTTACTTTCTCCTGTACACACAGAAGATTTAGAGAGAAAGTTTATTTTAAAATGTTTTTAAATATTAATTTAATTATTAATATATAAATATTTATATAATAATAAAATAAATATAAGTAATTATATAATATAATATAATATAATAATAATATTTATTAATAATAATAATTTTAATAAGATTATAAAAAATAATAATAAAATTAAAAATTATAATAATAATAAAAATAAATTTATAAAAATAGTAACTTAATTATATAATATACTTAATAATTACTAAAATAATAATAAATTTAATAAAATTATAAAATAATAATAAAATATACATAAAAAAATATTAATAATAGATTTATAAAGGAATAATATAAATAAGATAATTATAAAAATAAAATATTAATGATATTAATATTAAAAACTAAATATAATAAAAATCATAAATAAAATTATAATAATAAAAATAATTAAATAATAATAATAGTAGAATTGAAATTATAATAATAATGAAATAAATTTATAAAATAATAATATTATTATTCAAAATAATAATTTAATTTTTATTTTAAAATAATTAATAATCTTTTAACTTCATCAACTAAAATAATAATATTTAATTAATTACACTCAACAAATTAATTATATTTAATTTTAAATTAATTTAAATTACAATTTCATTTACTAAAAAACTATTTTATCAGTCCCACACATCACACCACTCACACACTTTTATAAATTTTTCACTCAAATCTTACCATCTTTCCCTTAATCCAAATAACCAAACTTTTCACACACTTTTCTCTTAAATCACTTTAAATTCACTTTCTCAAATCTAATGTACTCCCCAAAGCGGCTAAGAGGTAAAAATCATACCAAGACCACTAGAATGATAAAGAAACAAGAGATAGGTGGAATTTGGAAAGAAATAACATGAAGTTGTATCAATCATGGAAGAAAACAAAAACAAAAGAAGAACTCTAGAATGAAAAAAATACAAGAAGAAAATAAACAAATCAAGACATGATATGATTTAATACCATATTGATCATGTAGACACTAGATATAGTATAGATTTTCAGATAATGAAAAAATATTACATTAATAAAAAAAAAACTCTCTTCCAACTTACATATAAAGCAAACTAACTAAATATAAATCACACTTAACCATGATAAACTATAATTGACCATAAAATGCAACACAACCATAATAAAAGATAAAAAAAAAAATAGATAAAAAAGTACATATCAAAGAATTACTGCACATGACCCTAACCCTTTCCTTCTTGTTGTTATAATATAATAGTAATATTATTAATTTTAAAATTATGGACAAATTCTTGAATAAGTATTAAACCTAACACTTCTTCCATAAATGAATGAGAATGTTTCCCGATCATATAATTATATAGCTTTTTCACATAACGTTATAAAATTTGGCAAGCCTTATTCTAATGGGATAAGACTACTTGGTGTTTTTTTTTTGTTAAAATCTTAGTTCCTTGCGTAAAAACTTGTTAAATTAATATTGTGTATACTTTAGTTTGTATTAAATAAATTATTTTCTAAATAAAAATAAACGAGCGGGGATAGCTCAGTTGGGAGAGCGTCAGACTGAAGATATGAAGGTCACGTGTTCGATCCACGTTCACCGCATTTATGAAAATTTTTAAAAATTTTCCTTTTAGTGTTAAGATGCATAAATGTTACCATTAGGTCACCATGGATCACTTTTTGTTAAACACCTTCACCTTCACCTTTTTTTTTTTTTTTTTCTTCTTATTCTTGCATCTCTCTCCTCCATTTGGGACAAAACAAATTTGAATAATTTATGAATAGTTTAACTTACTTACAATTTCAATTATAATTATATTTTATTATTTAAAGCACACAAACTAAATTTAAAGAAAACAAATCCTATGATGTTAAATTTAAATAAATAATATAAAATTATGTTATCATTCAATTTAAAATAATATTAAACTCTAGAATAATTACTTAAAATTATAAAGGATCTAAACTTCAGGTTTTACATAATTGAAAACATTATCTTTCAATAATAATGTAATAACAGTGTAATAAACACAACATATATAAATATTAATATAATATCGATTATATTCAATAAAAATTATATGTTAAGTGTAAGAATTAAATAATAAGATAACAAAATCCAATAAAATTATGATTTTATTGGGCACTTAATAATTTGATTTTTTTTTTAGTTTTGATCATAATTTCTTCTGAAGTAAAATATTTTTTTATACTTTTATATAGGAACGAGTACCAGATTTTAAGAGAAATTAACCAGTTAAAAAAAAGAAAAAACAAACATTTGTAAAGAAAAAAACAGAAAAATTAATCAACCAACTATAGAGGATAAGATTCGTTGCAACAAAATATTTTTGTTGGAGTGAAAATAAAAAAAAAAAAAAACTAAAAGTGGGTTCTGGACATCATTCCTTCAGGCTAAAGTATTTTCACTTAAGTAAAAGAAAAACTTCTTTAGCTTGAAGTATATGTTTCGTTTGAAAAAAAAGTTATGAACTTTTCAACATATAAATAGTTGAAAGATGACTTAGTGGGGTGTTTTGTTTTTTTTTTTTTTTTTTAAAGTTCAAAATATTTTGAAGTTAAAAAAGAAGACATTGACCAAAAAATCGGAGTTTAAGGTGTATCAATTGTGTTATTCTTTCTTTTCTATCATTATATCTAAGGATTATTTTAGTCATCGTGAGTATTTAATATTCCTTTAAGTTTGAAATTGAACGATCTTAAAAATTTTCATTAATTTTTTGATACGTATTGTTCTGATATATATATATATATATA
>Ga0099824_1003299_pt1:0-22500 | contig 23582 bp, 6 predicted proteins | sample SiratrowhiteBW_FD_76837 | JGI IMG/M metagenome (GOLD analysis project Ga0099824, IMG submission 76837) | Root nodule microbial communities of legume samples collected from California, USA - Siratro white BW | ecosystem: Host-associated > Plants > Roots > Nodule | place: USA: California...
AAATCAACTACTCTAATCATCAATATCACCTACTAATTGCTAATAAACATCATAAATTGGTTACCTAATGCTTCTATGAAGGATTAATTGAAAGATTTTGAATAACGAAGGAACGGAAGTCGCAAATGGCTTATGTAAACCGGACGAAGGTTCTCTTACCGGACGGTTTGTATTTTTTTTTAAAATGAGAACTGGATGCACCCCCCATCTGGTTCACAATTTCAAAAAACTGTAAACCGGATGGCCTGGTCATCCGGTTGTCAAAATAAACAACCGGATGATTAGGCGATCCGATTCACAGTTTTTTAAAATTGTGAACCGGATGGAGGGTGCATCCGGTTCTCATTTTGAAAAAATTAAACCGGATGGCCTGGTCATCCTTCTGGGAAGAGGATAGATTTTATTAAGATAGGGGTATTTATGTAATTTCATGAAGGAGGAAATAAAAAAATTATATGGAGGTGCAGGAAGAGGGTACGGGGGTGGAGGAAGAATTTGTCCTGACAGAGACACAGAGAAAATGAGGGTGCAAACAATGACATTAATGGGCTACTCTTAAACACACAAACCCGTTCTATTTCACTTGGCTCCATTCACTCAAGGAAAATAATTAGGGTTAGGGAGGTGCACGGCTATGGTGAAGATGCGACGAAGGCGCGGTGTGGATCGACGGAGGCCGCCGACGGAGGATGAAGGGTTATCGTTTTGACTCGACGGTGGCGTCTGTGGAGGTGTGACTGCAGCAGCGGTCTGTTTTTTTTAATAAAATTGTCACAACTTGATTAAGCATATTCTAAATAAAAAAAATTACTTATTATTCTAAAAATTTGGTGAAAAAATTAGACGAGAATAGGAAAAAAGTGCCAAGTATTTGTAAGGGTTCGACAGAGTTGGCATGCAGCTTCTTTTAAGTAAACTTGTGCCGAAAATCTTAACATAGTAATTTATGAATATCAACAATTAATTACAGTTGTATCTCTGGGAAAGATCACATTGTCCCTTCGGGAAACATGAGTTACCTCATTCTTATTCCCTTAGCAGCAAAATCGCTGACCCTATTTTCCACTTAATTTAAAAGCACAGTACAAATCATTCTTAACTTAGCATCAGACAAAAAAAGAAAACAACAAAGAATAACTAATTAATTAATCAGAATAATGAAGTCTTTCAGAATTTGGAACAGGTACGAGGTAGACCCGTGTCTGGATCAACAGCCACAACCTCAGTGGCATTGTTGCATCTCAGCACATCCTGTCCCAACTTAGCTCCAGCAGCTTTGAGACCCTTCAGAGAAACTGGTTGATTGAAGAGGTTTAAAGATGGAAGCTTTGATGCTGGGGGCATCTTCATTGCTGGCAGCAAGTTTCTGAAGTCTTCTTTCAATAATGGGACCTCAAAGTCCTGTTTGTTATGCTTAACCACATTGTCTTTTGCACTAATATGTGCCCCTGGCTCCATATGGTTGGTTGAAAAGCTTGCTTGTTGAGGGAAATTTGGGTAGAGACTCACATACCCTCTAAGGTACATCATGTCTATGAGGAACTTCTTCCATGAAGCTTGCCATCCATTGGTTCTAGACTTTGGAATTTGAACAGGGTTGGATTTGGCATCCTCAGTGAACCTCATGTTCATGTACACATAGAACTCTCTCCAATGTTTTGGGAAGAACACTGCCCCCCAGCTGCATGGTAGTTGGTGAAGGTAAGGTGTGTTGGGGTGGCTGTGTTTGAAGAATTCTGTGGCATTCCATTTGGGTCTCTCTTTGACAACTTCAACAAGCTTTGGAGTGTAGAGGGAGATGGAGGAGAGCTCAGGGAGAGAAACTTGAGGGTCATAGTGGTAAGCCATGAGTGCATATTTGATCCATAGGTAGTAGTAAGGGGAAACTTCAATGTCATCTTCTAGGAGGAGACCAAAGTCATCATCTGATGATGGATACCAACTTTCACTCACAGCCCTGATGAGACCACCTTGGATGATTCTCCTTCTCAGGGTTTTGGGCCCATGAGGCCACTCAAATGAACCTACAAGTCTTATAGTTTCCTCATCTACCTTGCTATCCATGTTGAAGGTAATTGGAATTTCATCTCCAAGATAGTAGGCATTGCTTAGAGATTTGAGAAGCCTTGTCAGTGAATTGGCTCTATTTTGGGTGATGATGTTCACAGAAACCCTCATCCGGTTCCAATCTGCAAGGCAAAATTGAGTTTAACACGTTTCATTTGTGAAAAATTTGCATAATCAACCAGTAAAAAAAATCACTTTTATATTTCTATATTCAATAGTCTTACTTGGTAATGCTGTTGAACGCAGATCAGCCATCCAGAGAACTTGAGACACTGATTTCCTGGGTAAAAGAACCAATGTGGTAGCATTTGAGTTGGTTTCTGATGCCATCTTAAGAGCTTTTCTCACATGAGGGTCAATGTCAGCAACAGTGATCACTACACTGGGGTTGTGAATTTTGATCAAACCCTTCATGCTGGTGTACACTGCATGTATCACTGGTGCCTCTGAGTCTGACACTCCAGAAAGTGATCCAATGGCCAAATCAAAAATCTTGAATCGGCGTTCTTTGCAGACCATTGTAGGCCATTTGAGAGCTTTTGCAGCATCTTCACAAGTGCAGAAACGGCCTCCAGAGACAACAATGTAGGCCTTCTTGCCAAATGTGCTCCTGAATTTTTCAAGAAGTGGTGCAAGCACTTTCACTTCATCAACTGAGTGAGCATAGAAGAGTGCATCAACTTTTTGTGGGTACATTGCAGCCCACTGAGTCACATAACCAGTGGAAAGTGCTTTCCACCATTGATCATCTCTGACCTGAACTATGTCCTTGAAAATCACAGTGGTTTCAGATACATATGCAAGCCTGTGTTCACTATCTCCCCAAGTTTCCTTGTCCTTAGGGTCTACTGGAAGAACAAAGGAGCCAGCATTTTTGTACTTCTGAAGCTGATAACTGCAATAATAAAAATAATAAAGAATTTTCAGCATGTATAATCATACAGAAATTCCAGGGAAATGCTAGCTACTAACCGGTTTGGCTTGTTTAAATTAATTCAGGGATCAAAACTATGAATGAGAAAAAGTGGCAAAAAATTTCTTCTTTTTGTGAGGACAAATGAGAAAAAAGATAATTTGACTTCTGGGATAGAGTAAAATGAACAAAAAAGGCTCCTTCGTATGAAGACTGAATTTAGTTTTTCAAACAATAATTTTCTACCTAGATGGTTTTCCATGTGCTAGTATTTTCGTAAGAAAACATTCTCATTCTTTACCAAGATGGTAAAAAGTTTTTCAAAATCTACATAATTGTTTTAGCTGTAAAAAAAAAAGAAATATGAACAGTAAAAATTGTATTTGGTACAAGACACACAAACTTTGTTTGACATTTGACAAACAGTCTATATTTCCTGTTGTAACATTCGTTGCAACTTGTACTACTAATTAGTGTTTTTGAACCTAATATCAACTAGTTGAGCACTACCAAATCCTCTTTGGCTTAGTCAAATCATGACTGTTTGACTTGTATGGTCAACTTCCAACTAAATTTCGCAGTCAGTTGGGTCTCTTTTCACCAAACAAAGTCATGTTCTCTTAGCACCCCAGATAAAAAATCTTCATAAAATGGTAAAAAAGATTAACAACATGGTGTAAAAGTGTAGAAATTGACAAACCTGAGGTGCAGATCTTCACCAGTTGAGAAGGTAAAAGGTGTCTCAGTGAACAGTGTCTTGACAAGATCAGCAGAGAGAAACCATGAACTAGATAGAAAATCCACCTGCACAATTTTATCAACTGTGATATCATAAGCAGGATCGGGTAAATACAAGCCTGCCTCCTTGGACCGAAATTTTCTGTAACTTGGAAACGTGAAATCCTTCTGTCTAAAAGGCAAAATCCTTCCAATGCTCCCCAAAACAGAATTCTTGTATTTTTCTGTGCCAGCCACGTGCGCCAAAATCTGCAACATCTTCCTTCCAGGAATCATGTCATCATCAATGACATACACAAGATCAGCTTCAGTCTGAAGAGCCATTTGGAACCTTCCATAGTACTTGAAATCATAGCTTGAGCTTATGAAGCTGATTCTTGAGTCATTATATGTGTCCACAATTCTCCTCAATGAGGCCTCATTGGGACTCCCAAATGATAGAACCCAAGCATGATGGAAAGGGAGGGTCTGCTGGAGCAAAGAATCAAGCTGAGCACAAAGTGTCTTTCTCTTGAAGTGGTTCAGCAACACTGTGATTTTTGGGGTGTTTGGACCCTTCAAGTCCCACTTGGACTTCATTGCCATTAGCTCTTGGAGAGTCTCAGTGCCAAAGGTTTTGCTTTGGAAGTTCAACACCTCATCGTAGAGCTCTCTCTTTAACTTGATCATTTGGACATCATTGGACTTCTTCTGCAGGAAGTCTATCTTCTCATTCTCACACACCTGTGATGGAGTTGTGGGAAGAACATCCTCCATGACGAGAGAGGAAGAAGCTTGTTGGTAGTGGCCAATAACGTGGGGTGTGATCATAAGCTGTTTCCATTGTTGGGCAATTTTGGTAGCCCATGTGAACTCTGGTTTGGTTCTTAAATCAATAGAAGGCCCCATGTAATACAATAGAAATGTTGCATAAACTGCAAAGAAAAACTGAAGGCAAGTGAGTGCTGCAACAAACTTTGTGGAGGCACTTTTCTGAGCCTTCTGTTTGTTTCTTCCTCCAACATAGTCATTAAGCATCCCTTCCAAGTAATCTCCACTTCTCGAGGTCGAAGCTCGACCAAACCCCATTTTAGATGATTCAATATCCTCTAACCTGCAAAACAACACATAGACAAAGTTAGTACCTACACATGGCCGTTTTGCTATCACAATTTTGCATGAGAATGGTGTTTGAAAATACGTTAGAATGGTGTTGAAATGAAGTTTTGGACTTCTCAATGCATAAACACAAAAACAACGTGAGGGATAGATTGAGTTGGATATATAATATAAATGCTTTCGTGATTGAAATTGAAAGAGAAGACCAATGGGTGGCTTGTGAAATTTGGAGAGCAATGGTTTGTGTGCTTTTATATTATATATTAGTAGAAAAGAACGTAGAAGTTCCATGAAAATTGCATCACAGGTCACATGGGCTAAACGCATAAGAGCAAGAAGTTAGCACCCGCGTTACCTTCATTCACTATACACTACTTCATGCACACTTTTTTTAAGAAACCAAAGAAAGCCAAATTTGATGCCGTTGAAAAGGGTAAACCTTGTGTTTTTGGCACTGCATGAATATTAACTCATTTTCGTGTTCCGTTTTTGTGCCTTTTTTTCCTCTCTCAACCAAATATTTTCATTTTCATAAGATATTTCAAACTCCTAGAGAAGAAAAAAACCATTCATTATTTGCATTTTGATATTCGGGCTTTAGAGATTAAAGCATGATTTAAGGGTCAAAACCGAAAATAACCTTTACGTAGGAACCTTTACATAGCAGGAAAAGACATATTATAATAACGTTAAAGGCACAAACAAACACGAGAAAGAACATGGGGTGGAAGTAATACGTACATTGCACACTATCTTGGCAACAAAGACAAGTGAAGGTGAGAAAACAAAGCCTTAGTTAGCTTCTTGAGCAAAACAAGTAAGAGACCTAAAGCTTGAGAAATATATATATGATTCACCAAAAATTGGGTTATTTGCTGTCAAAGATTGAGGCCTAAATAAATCAAATCAGTCAGAAAGCATTAAATGGTACATAATATATATATGATATGATATTATATATTAGGGTGTGCTTGACCTTTTGAAGAAGATACGTGAATGAAATTTGCAGCAAAGTTTTGTTAATGGCTGATGGCCGAACTTAGGCGGGTTCTACGCAAGAAACTCATGGCAAGGAAATGGTTCGCTTGTGCAAGAGAGAATTCAAATGTATCTTGTTCGCTTAAGCTATAAAAAAGGGTACACAACATTTTTATTCATATGATTTTTTTCAGTTTTCATTTCCATTTTCACTTTCCTCCTTTTCTGGTGAGTAGCCATTGAGATGGAGAGAAGAAGGATCCACACATGGGGTTGGCGTAGCATTAATTGAATGTGACAAATCAGTTATCGGTTGGAGATTACAAAAGAAGTTAAACATATTTAGGGTATGTAGATTGAGCAAGATGAATTGAAAATGATTGTTACAACTTGGTAAGTTCCTAATTGACATTAGCTATTGATTTATTAGTCAATTGTGTTCAAATAATTATTGTTTTATTAGTCAATTGTGTTCAAATAATTAGTGTAGGTGGACATATTCTAACATGGGCTTTTGGAGACACAATTTAGGTCTTCAGAAAAAGAATTTACTTAGTATGATCTAATAATTGACATTCTTAGTAAGAATTAATGATGATTTTTGTTTGATTAGTATTCAGACCAATTTATGTTATATATAAAAGTTTTAAGAGAAATGAAATTTTGATAATTTTATCAGTCATTTCAAAACCTACTTTTAAGACTAATATAGTTATTATAGAAATATATTTTTATATTTATAAAAAAAGAAAAAGAATGAAATTATTTTCAAAAAATTACACCATAATGAGAATTTAATAGTAACACAATTCAAAAATAAAAAATGTATTAGATGAAAAATAAATAATTACTACGCAGTTAAAATAAATAGTCAAGAATGAATTTGAAATATTATCTACCACGTCGATTTTTTTTCTATTTTATTCTTGCCTTTTCTCTTTTTATCTTATCATTTTTGTATAGTTAAATTATAAAATCAAGGAAAAGCATATTAAACTATATTTTTACAGTGTACACATAACATCTTTGAATTACTTTCATTCCATTCAAAGTATGCACGTGAGGACTTCTTAAAAAGTTTTAAGAAAGTCAACATGTATAATTTAATATATATGTATATCCTCGTTATGAAGATCTATTGAAACTCTTCGAGGAAGTCAACATTGTTGTATGTAATGTTCTTATTTCTACGTTTGAGTTTGGTATCATTGCAATGGCGTTTGGTCTTTGTGTAGAAATGAACTAGTGGAAACCGCGTAGGACACAGTTGGCCTTGGTGAAAACGTTAGGACGTAAAACGCACACATAAACATATATAAATGTATATACATATATACACACGCATATACGTATATGTTATGTATATATACGAGTATGTGGGTTAGGTTGATATTTATATTAGTCAACCCTAGGAAAGAATCTTACGATCCATTCAAAAAAGTGTATTTGTACCTAAAAATACAAAATCTTCAAACCATTTAACCATTGCTTTCGAAAGTCTTTTAACAAATCTCTTCATTATGAAATTATTTAATAGTATCTTCATTAGTAAAAAAACACTCTTTTAAGCCAAAAACTACATTAACATGCAACCGTTAAACTACATCAATTAACATTGTAAAAATAAAAACTATGTTGTTTTTTGTAATTTCAAAAACATTTTCTATATCAATTTATTACATAACTCAATGTAATATAAAAGTATTGCATTTAATAAATATAATATTATTTTACATCAATATGAATAGCCGATATATGAAAGAGAAATTAAAACCAGTCTAATGTAATGATACTACATTAGTTTTCTTAGATTAATGTGATATCTTTGTACTACATTGACAAATATTGAAAAAAGTTGAGGTAATATGCCTTTTAACCTTTTTTTTTTTTTTTTTCATCTTTTTTGTTTTAATCTCTAAAGCTGTGAATAGTTCTTCTAGCGGCTATTTCTCTAGTTGCATTTTGTTAATGTGGTATTATTATAAACTTTTTTTTTCTTTTATGTTGGGTGTTATATTATATATTCAACTCAAGTAATGTTTTTAAATGTACGAGTTACATTAATTTTAGTTTAAATAAAATTACATTAATTTTTATGAAATAACGTGATTTATTTTTCATTTAAGAAGAAATCTTATTTTATTTCTCTACATACCATTGTTTGACAGTATTTGATATTAATTTAAATTTGAGTTGGATTTTAAATCTGAAATCTTGATTTATAGAAATCCATTTAAGATAAACATGAATTCAATGAAAATTACTAATTTAAATTTAATTTCAAATTTATATTTAAATTTTAAAATTTGACACACCTTCGATATAAATAATTTATTTTCATTTTTTTCTCTAATTTAAAAAAAAATGTCTATTTAGTTTGGTCCTCTGTATACATGTCTAATTGTCTAACTTTGAGAGTGATGGTTATGCTTGAAATTAAGTGGAATTTCTCAATAAAAGTCAAATATTCTCAAACTCAATTCTAAATTTGACCGCTCAAATCAAAAACAGAACAGTTCCACTGTATGAGATTACAGTCTTAAAAAAATCAAATTTTCAGAAATATTATGTTCCAAGACGAGACGTGAAAAAGTAAGTGCAGCGAACCTATTGAGATGGGTCCCTATAAGGAATAAAAAGAAGTTTTTAGTTGAGCTTTAATGCAACAAAAGTGCACAATGGAAAGCTAAAAAGGACACAAGGAAAACAAATATCTTAGGATTTCTGTGATCTGAAAACCAGAATTCACATTGAGCAGATAGTTAGGCTTCACAGCTACATAGAAGTCAGTTCTGTAGTTTACACTAACAGGTAATTGCAATAGCATGAAACAATTCTGGCCATAACAATAGTTCTCTCTTAAACCATTCAACTAACAACTGTTTCTACACATTCTTCCATAATCCTCTAATCACCTAGACATGTCACAACTTGAGGAATAATCTATCTGCTCACTTTCCCAGCTCAGCTTAGAGGCAACTCTTTCATGTTGTGGAAAATATTCCTATAACCATCAAACAAAAATTCATTTCATTGTAATGAGCACAACCATTTACATGTAAAACAAAACATCATATTTTTCCACAAACATAGTCTCTGCACTACTTTAAAATTAACAATCTTTCACAAACTATCATGTAAAGTAAGTTTGTTGATTGAATGAGAGTGTAAAACATTACCTCCATCTTTTTGACAAGCTCTTTTGATGATGGGGAGGATACAATTATGTGGCGAGCTTTGGGGCTAATGAAGCCTTCTTCCACAGCTTTGTCAATGAAAGACAACAAGGAATTGTAGTATCCATCTACATTCAGCAACCCCACCTTCCAAAACCATGATCAACTTGATTAAGAAATTGTTTTTCTCTTTCTAAATCTTTGAAGATTAAAAAGGGTCCTTACTGGTTTATCATGGATGCCAAGCTGAGCCCAAGTTATGACCTCAAGAACCTCCTCAAGTGTCCCATAGCCACCTTTACTCACAAAGAAGACACATTGTTATTAATTAATTTTTCTATCTATTTCTCAAGGTGTCACATTTTAAAATGTTTATACATATACAAAATTAAGTTTCAAGATTAGAAGATGATGATCTTCATAACTTTTCTTCTATGCAATTTTATTATATTTTAATTAATTGTTTTCATTGCCATTGTTTGTAGTTTTTTTTTTTAATTTTATTTGGTTATGGATGTAGACACTTCACTTGGACCCAGATAAGGATTCACTGAATGACCCCTTTTATAGTTCTTTTATTGAATCATAAAAGGGAAAGAAAGGATATGGGGCCCTTGATTTTGTTTTTCTTGGGCCTGTGAGTAATCTTTGGAAATCTGTCCTGTTTCCTTTTAAAATTTTAGCTTTTTAATCTATCAATTTAAGACATACATAATTAATAATCATAATTTTAAGAAAAAAATTGTTACCAATATACTACACATTATTATTCTTAATAATTTTTTTTAGCGTACAATATATTTTTTAGATAAATAAATTAAAGTAAATCTCACTCTTTTTTAATTAGTTTATTTTTTAATTTTTTTATTGAAATATTTCTTTTAGAATATTAATAGATCTTATATAAAGTATAACAAAATTCAAACATAAAAACAATGTTGGGCATGAAAATAGCATGACTCTATGTAAAAAGCATAATTTAAACAGAAGAAAAAGAGGCTGGTGATGGGGTATTCTACACTGTAATGCATGTTCTTAAACTTAGATCCCATCTAGATTTTTGTTGATGTATTGGACAAATAAAGTGGTGCATCTGCATCACAGAGGGTGAACAATCTCTTATAGATCATGTGGATTTTGTCCCAAACATGTCTATAAACCATCTGTGGATGAATTTTAAAGTCCTGACATTCTATCACATAATGATTTGCAGTTGACATGTCACATGTACATATTCATTGACACGTAACATCATCAAGAAAGTAGTGTATTAAAAAACCTCACATTCATAAAAAAATCGACATGTACCATCATCAACAAAGTAGTGTGTACCAAAAAACCTTACATTCATACAAAAAAAGAACAGAATTTGTACAGTCACTACAGTGCCCATCACTTGCTTTGCCCTTCTGAAGTTATAATTAATCTCAAATATGCAGTATAATTACATGTTCATATGGATACATAAGGAAAAACTAGAAGGGTGGTTTTTGTTTTTGTTTTCTAACTTAGAAATCATGATCATTGAAAAGAGTTAATTTTTGGTTTATGTGATACAAGTTAGATAGATGTTTAATGATATGTGAGTTTAAGAGGGAAGATGGTGGAAGCATGGTGTGTGGTACGAACCGGGTAAGGCAATAAAGGCATCAGAGTGGCGAGCCATCTCTGCTTTTCTTTGATGCATGTCTGCTACTGCCATCACTTCCCCCACTGTCTCTCCAGTGATCTGCAAAAAGCCACAACCGCAAATGGATCCAAATTATCACTGAAACCATAAAGAGGTTTCTGTGTGTGAGTGAATGCATGGACAGGAATGGAAGAGGGGTAATGATGAGTACTGCAGAAGTGGGCTCAAGTGGGAATCGTATAGCTTGACATTTTGCCTTGGGAGATAAACCAAACAATAGACCAAACGAAGAAAGGTGGAAAAAGTTACTGATCAATGATAAGAAAATGGAGATCAAATAAGGGTTGCCACAAGAATCTAAGGAGGGTACATGGAACTTGGAGAGAGAGAGGGAGAAAATGGCTCAGAAGGAATGACCCCAGGTTGCCAGGTGTATTGATGGATAAGTCTATAGAAAAAGACTCAAATGTGAAACCAAAACAACGTGGAAAGCAAGCATAACTCCCACCCCAACACCTAAAAGAATCACCACAAAAGACAAAGTGCAAAATCCATACACTGTGATAACAAAAGTAAGGTGCAAAATCACTAAAGCTTAAGAGATCTTACTTGTGCATTAATTTGGTATAACTTGTTTTATAAAAAGGAGAGAAATTCACAACTTGGTATTAGTACACTTTATATCTGATAATTTGTGATCATGTAAAAATTTCTGTACACTGTTACTGAAATCATTTTGTAAACAGTATTAACACTTTGTCTAAAGAGGATAGGTAGGAGTGGAACAAGAAAAGCATATTGTGGTGGAAAGGTAAAGGGTATGTAGATAATTCTCTCTGTCTCTCGTTGTGTGTGTAGATATTTGGTCATTTTCTTTTTATTTGCAATCATGATTGGTGAAGTGCCTCCAAAACATCTTAACATTACCTCTCTTGGCATGAGTGTCTTGGGAATAACCCTGCAGACAATATCATGACATGAAATAGTTGAAATTAACAACATATCATACAATCCAACAACATTGATGAATCACAACCAAGATTATGCTCACCCAATTACATGGCGACCCCCATCATAAACAGCCTGGGAAACCAACCCCATCAAACCAATGCTGCCTCCTCCATAAACCAGATCAATATTTCTTGACACCTTTTCATCATTCAAAAAAGTGCCCAAATCAGTGAATTAAGTAAATAATTCAACAATGGTACTCTTTCATTAAACTCTCCCACCAACATGAAACTACCAAAAGGTGGATGCTTAAACTCTGTATAGACCATACTACAAAATATCCATGAAAAAATCAAGAAACTTAAAATGAATTATTTCTCTCTCTCCCTATGATAATAAAAACAGAATCTTTTCACCTCACTTTTCTTGAGGGGTTTATGTAGTTGAAATGTGGATGAAGAAACCATGTGGGGTATCAAGAAACAGATGAAGAAACAACAAACAAACAGAGGTTTAATTGAACATTGAAGCCAAACCAAGACCAGCAAAATTAAAAGGATGAACCAAAAACAACGCATGCCAAGTTCAATTTCCTTGAACAAAACAAGGTTGGCATTAGGATGCAGAGTTTCAAATTAGCAGAAACATATGTTAGTGTTAGCAGAAGAAACATGAGAGTGAGACGTTACCAACTCTTTGGCAAGCTCAATAGCAGCATCCTGATAGCTGCTTTTGTTCCCAGGGCTACTTCCGCAGAACACACAAATCCTCTTGAACCTGGATTCTTGTTTCATCTCAGTTCCTTCACCTTCCATGTTTCCTTTGTTCTCACAGTGTGTCTTCTCTATCATCACCCCAAGGCTTGAGTTGAGAGCTTGGATGGACGAACGGTTAATTGATGGAAGTGCTGGTGCGTGGCTTTATATAAGGGTAGCAGAGGCACAAGGGAGGGTGCATTCTATTGTGGAGCCATTATCACATCATGAACGATGAGATGATGATGACTCCTCCCAAGTTGTACGTAGGGGAAACTTGATCCACAAACGTGTGTGTTTGTTTTCTACTTTACCATGGTCCCCTGTACCAGATAAAAACATATAAAAAGAAGAAAAAAAGAGAAACACAATCCGTGGTCCTATGTCAAGATCATTGTGCGTCTTTGTTTCACCAAATTGAATATTGGAAAGGGAACACTATACTGGACGGTGAAATTGAACTCTCTGTTTCGATGTTCTAAAATACAGTTTGAAAGCGTTGGTTTGATGTTTGTTGCGTGTTGATGTATGCTATTTTGCTTAGACAGTTTTTCCTCAACATCGTGACTCGTATATCATAACATCTTTTGAGACTTACCAAGATTATATATTTATATATATAGCAAAAGTAGAGGTAGAAAAATGAAATACATGGAAGAAGTAGTAGTATCTTGGTTGTTTCTATTCGTAATATCCACGTGGGAAATCAGAAGTAATGGCAAAGTTTAGTACAATGGTACATATAGGACCTTTTTATAGCAATGGAAAATGTTTGGTAGAGATAATTTGGGGTGAAGACAGCTAGAAAGGGATGACGAAAACATGAGAGAAGTGATAAATGTCAGCAAGCAGTGACCAGATGTATGATGATACATTAACATTGTAAGAGTGTTTATATATCAGAAATGCATAACTATTCCATTTTCTTTTGTTGAATGTTGATCACATAAAATATACTATTCAATGTCAATAGATAAAGCCATAGGCTACTTGAGCTTTGAAAAAATATCTCTGATGCTGCATATGATTTTCAGATATCAATTTCATTTCATTTTAACCACAAAATATCTTCCATTTGATGTATATCCAGGGTAGTGGCTAGATATTGTTCAGACAGAAGAAGCTGGCCCAGCCTTGCATTGAGTAATCTCCAATTTTGTGGACGTATATGATGGGGTGTTTTCAGTTCTTGAACCACAGTATCCAAATCCTTTAGCATTAGCAATTGTTTACAAAGTAAGATTTTAGTAACTTTATGACAAATTCAACCAGTTCATGGATTCACATTGGCATTTGCTGTTTAAGAATGGCCCGTGATACTCTTTACCCCTCCACAGTTCTTGCTTTGACACGACCAGTTCTAGTGTTTTAGCTAAAGCATAGGTATCTTAAATCTGGGTTGACTTTTAATCAACTACTTTTTTATCACATTCTCTTCATTTTGGTATCCAACTAACGTGTCCACTCACCAACTCCCATTACCTAGCTCCTTGACTCTCTCTAAAAGCTCAAGAGATAAGACATCTAACTCTCAAAACACACCAAGAGAATATGTGTGTGGTGGTGTTATTTGCCAATACATGTGTACCTCATGTGGTGCCGTAGATTGTAACGTGTAGACCATAAAATAAGTGTATTCTTATACCCTTACACCGAGACAAGGTTTACATTTAAGCTCCCAATCACATGATATCCATCTTCCACTTTGTGGTGTATGTGCCCTCAACCACCTCCTCTTACTAGACAAACCTGATGCATGCCTAGGAAACATCCATTCTTTTTCATCACTCAGATTTAGATTGGACATAAAAAAATTACTCCCTTTGTTCCTGTTGTTTGTAGACAAAGCCTTGCTGTCCCTATTCTTGTAGACTTCCTTAGTCCTTCTAATGCTTCTTCTATGCTTGCATTTGGTTGCTAAAAGGATACAATATACACATATATGGGTGGAACTATTTATATTATATTGTGAAATCAATTACTTTGAAATATCTATTTGCTTTGTTTGTTACTGTGAATTGAAGAGCGAAGAGCCCCAGTTGGTAAGAATATTAATAATGCTTTCCAAAAGGAAACATCACATCAAACAGGGTTTGGAAATTACAGTGGAGCAACCAAAATGTACATTTGTTTCTTACAAGCTACAGAGGCCTTAGTTGATTTCCTCTCATACTCAAAAGTTTATTTGTTTTGGTCAATCCACTAGCTTTTGGTGATGGATTAATTAAAATATGGATGTTTGGATGGTTTCAGTTTCGTCAATTCATCCGTGCAATAATAGATGTTGATGAATTGAGAGCTTGATGAATAGAGAGGAAATAACAGTGAATGTGTACTTCACTGACACCAATGTTGTTTTGCTCTATTGAGAGGATATCGATAGGAACAAGCACGTGGTATCCTCTCGAAGCCATTCTTTGTGGAGAAAATTATGGGGTTGTTGTGGTCACATAATCCTAATGGGAAGGACCAGGACCATCACCCTTCTCTAGTGCCAATAAAAACTTGACGCATATGTATAAACCCCATCACCAAATTGGCATATTGGTCTCACAAAAACTTAAGGTCAGGCTATCAAATTACCCCTTTCTTCCTCGCTCATTTTGTTACAACCAGTCAAATCCTTTGACCATGTTAATCATTTAGCAACCACTTAGCAGGGTTCTACTTAGAAAGCTTCACACACTCTATTTTAAGTGACTTGTCTCTTGTCTCGTATTCAACACACATGTACGACACTCGAATGTGTAAGTGAAGTGTCTAATTCAAAATATATTTATCTATATGTCTTATCATTCTAATAGGATTCCAACACAATTTTAAATGAAACTAATAAAACAATTTTTTTAAAACTTATAAACTTGTTACATAGATAAAAAAATCCTATATATAATAAAAAATATCTAGATTATATATATATATAGATATGTATATCTGTATTTTATATTTTGGAGATTACATATGTCTAAGTGTATGTGTCCGTATCGTATTTGTGTCCGTTATCTAAACTTTATTTTCTATTTATTTCTCTCATCACTCTCAGATAAGATATTTGACATTGTGTTGGATACACAATTGTCATCGTATTTGCTGAAAATCTTACATCCACTAAATAATCTTAGATCAACTAAAAATAAGACAATTTTATCTGAATACAAATATTATTTTGTGAACTAGTTTTAAAAGATTGAGTTAAATTTAAAGTCTATTTTATAAGATTTGTTATGAAAAACCATCAAATCAAATCAGTATCAGTATGTTATTAAATAAATGTAAGTTAAATATATACTACTCAAAGATTCTTTCTTGGTGGAGAGTAGAGAAATCATTGGTTCAACCTTCATTCATAAGTGTATTGAATCAACTAAATTTTCTTTTGTGAAGAGGAGCAGTGTTAACACTTTTGAGTATACAAACACTTTTTGGACAGTGTTCTAATTTTCAATTAACTCTCGTTGTCACTTTCTTTTGTACTGGTTTGGTTTGCGTCACAGAATACTAAGAAATGTTCATCTACAATTTTCTCCACCACCAAAGGATTGATTAATATATTAATAGATTAAAGGGTGGAAAATATGTTTGATAGGGAGGTAGGTTAAAGTGAAGTGCATGAATAAAAATAATTGAAGTGAAGTTCTCATTCTGTCTTTATTGAGAGGAATAAAATGCTCGTCCAAAGGTTGCCTTTTAGGATAAGGCACGCATCCCTTTCATCAAAATGAGAACTTACAAGAGTTAGACCAGTCCATGCACAATTGGTCTTGGAAAATGGGGTCTATTTTGTTGCTAATCAAAAGATTGGTCAATTTTTAAGAAAGCCTTTGATGCGAAATTATTTGAATGAAGGTAATGTAGTAAAGAATTATGAACATGGTGTGAAACTAGGAAATGGATTGATACCAGTTAGTTTTGGTATGTGCTTTCATTCTTCTTCTTTTTTTCTAAAAAAAAAAAAGCTTCTTTTTTCCATTCAACCCTCCTTAGAAAAGTGTGTTGGAATTCATTATCAACAGGGAAAAAAACTCATTACCCCTTTAAAGTTATGTAATGTGAAATTGGTCCTCAATGTTTGAAAGTGTGGCATCTTAATTCTCTTGGGAACTACTATATGCTGCAAGGATGATTCTTAGGAACCAAAATACGTTTTGAGAGGGGTCAATTCTTCTTAGGCTTCTAGAAAAGTGTTGTAATATTTTCTCTCTTTTTTCTTTTGTGAAATAATGGAAAATTGAGATGCTATATATATAGGGTATAGGTTACAACTTTCATATATGCATACTGTCCAACATGCACAAGCTTATATGATTGCTTCACTTTTTAACCACTGTCAAAAAATAGTTCTTTCATGCCAAAATCTTAGTACCAAGTTAGAAATTAATATATAATTTTGATAATATTGTCTGAATGCAAAAAAATAAATATTATTGATCCATATGAGACATGATAGACCTTAATGTTCAAGTCAAATTGAACTTGATTACAAAATTAAAAAAAAAAAATCGTATAAGACGAGAAACCCTTTTAAAAATATGAAAATAGTTTTAACTTTTTTAGAATTTATGATAAAATAACTTTACGATATGGTCATGAAGATTCCTATAATAGCCGATCAAGAATTTATGATAAAATAACTTTACGATATAATCATAAAGATTCCTATAATAGCCGATCAAAATCAGATATTTAATATAGTTGCTCAAGATTGACATGTACTCAAGATAATAAGATCACGGTCAACCAACTCCTTATCATTATTTATTTCGAATTTCATGTCATCTTTTAACAAATAACAGTACTTTCGTATGCTTTACACTTTCTCTTTCACAAAAAGAAAAAACAATTATTATCGATTAGATCAATCATCATTATAAATAACAAAAGGAAATCATTGAGAAAAAGATACATCTTATTCTAATCTTTTTTAATATCTGGTATTTGATAACTGACTTTAATATTATAGTATCTTTTGAAAGTATCTTTCATAAAATCGAAAAAAAACTTTCAAAACTAATATAAAAAAAAATTGTTATAGCTTTCAAGTCCTTAAGAACAACAACTATTTGTATTTCATATATATAGAAAAACTATAAATATAACCAAAGATCACGTACTAAAAATAGTTTTACATCTTTTAATTTTAACTTTCAATTACTTCAAACATATAAATTTATGTCAATCATTTAAGCATATAAGTTGATATATCTTCGTGGATTGGACATCCATCTCATTATATAAAACTTTCTTTTATAAAAGTTTTCACAAATTTAAATGAATTAAAATTTAATTATTTTTCATTCAAATTATTTTATTTATCAAATAATTTTGTTTCGATAAGATAATTTGAATTTATTAATTTATTTTGATTAATAGAGTATTTCAATTCCTACTATACTAAATTAAAAAAATATATTTTAATATTAAATAATTTAAAGATATTAGTGAATGACGATTGGATAATGCTATCTTTTAGCTAAATTTTTTCAAGATTTGTTTGATAGATATCAATAAAAAGTTTTTTCTTGAATTATATGAGATGATATTTTTTAACTAATGTATTGATCACGATTATTTTAACTGACTTTAAAATTGTTGATTAAGGATAGTTTTGGTCGACTTTGTAATCTAGTTTTGGTCGACTTTGTAATCGACATAAGTTGAAAATTTTTCTTAGGTGACATTGGTCAAAACAGTCATAGTAAAGTTCACCAAAAGTTTCTTCAGTCAACTTTTTAATAGATATTTTTTATTAATGTCACCTGAATTTTTTTGTTTCAAACCACATTAATCAAAATAATCACAGTTAAGGTTGATCAAAAGTTTCCTTGATAGTAGAAACAAAGTTTTAATCAACTTTGAATAAAATAAAAAAAAGCATCAGGGACACAAATAGAAAAAAATATGTAAACATAAAAAAAATCTCAAAATAGATATCAATTGGGGAAAAAACCTAATTGGCATAAACAAAAAATAATATTATTAATATGGGTTAAAAGACCTTATAAGGTTGAGTCTGTGTGTGTGTCTATATATATATATATATATATATATTATATAGATTGAAAAACTCTATCTTATACTGAATATAGTAAATTAATTATTTTATATTTTAGAAAATTGATGTATAGTGTTTAACCATTTGTATATCTTACTTTTTTTTTTTCGCAGTGGAAGTTATCTAGTATTTACAATTATGTAGGTACATATTTCACAGCCTTTATGTTTATTTTTTTTATGTTATTTTCCGTTTTTACATGTATATAAATTTTATATTCCTTATATCACTTATATATGGTTAGTTATTAATAAAAAAAACATTATTAGACTGCATTTGTTTATTTCTGATATTTTATACTGAACGAGTATAAATTACTCTAAATTAATTTTTTATAATTTATTTATTTTAATATAGTTTAGAAACATAAAAGAAATTAAAACGAAAAAATTGCTTATGAAGCAATTAAAACTGCATTATATATTTTTATTTAGAATATTCTTGATCATCTTAACCAAACCTATACTAGCAATAACTATTTTAGTCAATTCAAATCAGAATATAAACTCAACGTAATTAATTATATTAAATAAAGTAAATGTATATTCATAATAAAAACAATAAAATGCAATGTCGCTACGTAATACATGCTTATGTGATACATAAAACTTTGTTGTTAAAATTATTTTCTTTATTTAATATCAATATTAACTTTAACATCTTAATTAGATTGACATTATAATATTCACAATTAATTTACCATGATATGAACCATATAATAATAAAAAAAGGAAAAATAACTTATTATGTAAAGAAAAAAAAAAACCTCTCAACTAGATAAACTGGGACACAGAAAAAATCCATACTAATAATAGGTAGCATAATCAAATACCATTTAAAATCTTGCTTTAAACACTAATATTTAAGTTTTGTTTATTAGTTTGATATTTTAAATATTATAATGGGATTAGACACCGACTTCTCCTTTGTCCTTTGAGGAAAGTGCGTCACATAATTTTCTTGGCTATGGCTATGGCTATGCCAAGTCACTTTCTTCCATTTCAACATCAAAATAAAGAATGAGGTGGGAGAAACCAACTTGAATACGTAATTCTTTCTATTTCACAACTAATTTTCTTCAAACTCCCAAAACCTCTTTTTTTTTTTGCTTTATTCTCCATGCAAATTTAACCCAACATTCCTTCTCCATTCAAACGGATTCTTTTCCATTTTCCACTTAATAATTGTAACAATGATGATTCAATTATTTGTCCACATGAGTTGAAACAATGTATTGAACATAAACTTTTAGTAATCAAAATAAAAGTAGACACAAAAGCTTTGGTCTCTTTATAAACAAGGTTTTAATTAGGTTTGAGTTTTCTTAAGGGAAAAGAGTCCAATGAAAAGATCATGCTAAAACAAATGTGGATGATTAAGGTTAATCTTATAACTTGTGTTTTGTTTTATCTAAATCACTTATTATGTAAAGATTATCTTAAACTTTGACAAATATAGGTGGAATGAAATCAACCTATAATTTGATGTTTTGACTTAATAACCAACAAGTGTGCGGTTATGATTTACTGAAAGTGTTGTATTAAATTCCTTGATAAATGGTTTATATTCTTTTTCAAAGTTTGAAAGCATATCTTCATTATTGATGAAGTGATGGCACTAAGGTTTGTTTATTTAGAATTACAATTAATACCACCAAAGTAAGGTATAATTGCCATTAAAAGATGGTTTGTTATAAATTGTGCAACCATTAACCCTTTAATCTTGGTATTATTATATGGATTAAACGTATTAGTAGTTATAGTAAAATCATGTACATATATATTAAAGTGAGAGAATAAATTGCGAAAGAATAGATAAGTTAGAAGTTATAAATAACAAATAAAATAAGAAGTGAGATATAATAAATTTGAGTTATTTGAAGAGGATAAGATAAAAGAAAATAAATAAATAACTTTACAGATAAATTAAATTATATGTTAAAAAATAAAATGTGTAAACAAATATAGATGTAGATAGACTTATACGTACATCCTTATAATATCCTTATAATATGTTATACTTCTCCTCGTTCTTTTCCTGGTGTTTCCTGCCCATGCGTCACCCAATGCTTTATTTTACAAAACAAATTACTATATTTCCTAATATATATTCCAATTATTGTAAATGATATATATATATATATATATATATATATATATATATATATATATATATATATGTGTGTGTGTGTGTATATTGTCTCGATTTTGAAAACAATAAAGAAAAAAATTCAGTAACAATTATTGAACATTTAATTAAATATATATTTCACCATTTTATTACTTTAATAATTAGGTGTTTACCTTACACATGATAGGAAACAAGGTAAGATATTAATTATACAGAATGTTAGTTGTTTAAATAATAATAAATTAGTAATATATGTATTTCTATAATTATTTTTATATATTCTTATGGTTTAACTTTTAATATTATAATAATTACTTTTTAGTGTGAAAACTCATGTTAATGGTTTATTTATAATGAGAAATTGTAAAAATATTTAGAAGATTGATTGGATGATTAAACGTGAATCACTATTATATTTTAAATATTTAATATAACATTATAGATGGAATCTGATTAAGGGGTAAAATATGTTTTTTTTTCATATAAAATTTCCTTATACTATTTAAAGAATGACTTTAATGAATTCAACTTTATTTTTTCAACCTTCAATCCATGTTAGAAAACTCTATTATACATAAAGGAATGAAAATTTCCTTTATTTCATAATTTAATTCATTTTTAAATTTTCTGGACCTTCAAGCCTCGTTGATGGATTGAGTGCAAAACTTGTTAGATGTTTAAATCTACTAGTAACTATTAACATATAATCTTGAATTAATTTTATAAAATATAACCTTGTAACATTTTAGATGTTATCAAGAAAGTATTCTCGAAAATCTTCTCTTCTATCTTTGACCGTCAATATTTGCTTCATCTTCATCCATAAGAATCCTATCTCTTCTAACACCTAATACAACATAAACATAAACAACTTTTTTTTATGTTAGACATTCAATCACTTGAGTACTTTATATCTTTGATCTATTGTTTTACATTATCTAAGTTTAAATTTAGGAAGTTTGGACATCATAAATTCATCAAGTTATTAGAGTTGTGAAGATAAATTGATGGAGTTGTCTCACTACTCTTCTTGCAATTTCTAATTATTATAGTTATTATGATATTGTTCTTCTATTGTGGCACTTTATTGTTATAGTGTTATGAATATCAACTTTATGACTTGTATCATATGTGTCATATCTATGATAAGAGGAATATTAAGGAATTTCCGTAAGATAATAGATAATTACTCAACTCATACATAAGCTCTTAGTCACCATTTTATACTTTTAATCAAACTAACACTCTCTAATAGAAGAAGCATATGAATACAACCCACTTTTATTCATTATTGTAATGCCTTAAAAACTTATAACTAACTATACTTGTAAAAAAATATAGAATTTACATAAATTATAACACACATGCATACACCAATAAAAATTCTTGAAATTAGTGTATGCTCTGACATTTTTAAAATCACAAAATACATTGTCTAAATGTGAATTTAGTTGAATATTAACTTTTATCTAAATGACTACTTTAAATCTTTAAGACTTAATTAATTTTGTACCACCTCAACTCATCTTAAACCATTCACCTCAATTTAAGATCAAATATCTTATTAAATTCTAAATCAATTAAAATAAATTCAATTTATCAGCTCTTCCTATCTATATTATTGTATTTTTCTAAAAAATAATCTAAAAATTAGGCCAAATAAAAAAGTTATAACTTGTTTCTAAGAAATTTGATTCACAAACAAAACATATAACTGCATATCTAAATTAATAAAATTAATTTATTCAACTTAAGTGTTCACATGTATGCAAAACAAACTATACATGGAAATCATAAAAGAGAAGAAAAAAAATTAGAAAATTAAGAGAAAAAAAAAATTCAAAAGCACCATCTATTCGAGTTAGATTATGCTAAACTCTACTATCTTCTAAAATACATCTTTTAATAAAAAATGAAAAACTATTTTAAAATTTTAGAGATAAAGTAAAAGGATCTGAAAGAAAGAAATTTAAAAACACGATAGAATTTATAAAATAAAGTACTAAGTGTAA
>Ga0099824_1003301_pt1 | contig 23576 bp, 13 predicted proteins | sample SiratrowhiteBW_FD_76837 | JGI IMG/M metagenome (GOLD analysis project Ga0099824, IMG submission 76837) | Root nodule microbial communities of legume samples collected from California, USA - Siratro white BW | ecosystem: Host-associated > Plants > Roots > Nodule | place: USA: California...
CAAAAATAAAAAAAAAAAAAAAATAAAAAAAAAAAAAACAAAAAAAAAAAAAAAAAAAAAAAAAAAAAAAAAAAAAAAAAAACAAGGTCCCTTGTAAAAAAAAAGAAACAATGTTACATACTAATGTAACAAGAAGCTCCTATACACATCCATAATGTCATTCGCCCGCAGTTGTCTCACTAAGGACACAATCCCTAGTCTGTGCAAGAAAAGCAAAAGATAAAAGCAGGCAAAGTACAAACAAGAAAATAGAACCCACATTATCCCACCACTTCTAGTGAGGTCCACACTATGTAGACAAGTCCATGCAAATATTGCTTTCTATCCACTTATGTGCAATGCACTGCATCCCTACTCTGCACCCAATATTAAATGTATGTTTACCCCAGAACCAAAACAGCCTCAACTATTCAATTGACATGTGTATTTTATCTCCCTGTGCCCAAGTGAATAATTACACTATCTATATGTTTGGTAGATGGTAGTGTGGAAATACAAGGAAGAAGTAATGCTGTGAGCCATTTCAGGATTTAGAAAGTATTTGGTAAAAGCTATCTACTAACTCATTTGTTTAACTTAATTATAATGCTTTGTAATAACTTACTTTTTCATCAATAGAAAATATTTTACAAGGCATTTTTAAAATAATTTATTTTAATAACTTCTAATAATTTATAATTTATCTAACTTTTAGTTTATAATTTATTTTTATTATATCACTATTTTAGTATTTTTATTTATTATTTATTGTTATTTATTATTCCCTGTTATTATATAATTAAGTGTTTTTATATATCTATATTCATTAATTAATTTATTATCTATTCTATTCAATACAATAATATAATGAAATAATAATTTATTTTATAAAAAATTATTTCTTCCTAAACATATTATTTTGATTCTAATTTTCTTCTCAAGTTTTTTTATGAAATTTGAGGATGACAATATTACAAGCTTGTTGCAACAAAACTACTAATAGTGAGGTAATGACTACCCAAAATGGAAGGACTAATCATATTCATCGCAGCAACTAACAAATATAAACGCTATTTTGCAAGTTAACCACATGAAAAACTTAAGTGCAATCGAACAAAGAAAAAAGAAAAAGATTAACCTTTTACAAAGTAATGTGGAGAGTTTTACAGAACAAGATATAACAAGAAAGGGATGAAAAGCAGGGTTTGAAATATATACATCCTTCACATATATCATGAATTGAGTACAAAATTGAATGGGAAATCGAAACTAAGTCTTGTTGAAATTGAAGTTGAACTGTGAACTATGTAATTTCAAGAGAAAGACGTGAGTTAGCACTTGGCATAATCTTAATTTATTCATCACGAACAACAACAGTCCAGATTTTTGGTGAAGTTAAAACCTTCACCACCTCTTCAATCTTCAACCAAGGGTCAACCAATAATTTCGTTGATAAACTCGATGTCTCTTCACTGCCCCGAAGACAGTCGTTGAGGTTGATCCATTGTTATTGGAAAATGCAGCAGTGAGAATCTCAGACGAAGAACATGCTGTTTCATCCTGTAACATCAAACAAAATTAAAAAAAAAAAAAATTATTATAAAAATCCCCACCTCCAAAAAGTATAAAATAAAAGAAAGTCAATATTTTAAAAATGAGTGTCAATCATTGTAGCCAAGTTTTAACAGATAATGTAAACACATACCAATTTGACAAAGGGAATTTTAGCTTACTATGTTTGAGAAACACATCCATATTCAGACAAGGAAAAATTTTAAAGAAATGACAACATTAAAGATTTATAAAAATTTTGGACAAACTATTTACGTACATTTAAAAATATAAAAATTGAAATTAATTTCAACGTAAAAGTGAAAATATGTATAATTTGTAAGACTTTATACAAAATTTATTTTATTCTTTTACCACGAACTGCAATGTTTTGGTGAGATGCTCTCAAAATTGAAGATATGTTTCCAATCTTTTAATATTTTATACTTTTATAAGAAAGTATGATATCGATAATAATGTAATATAAATTTTTCATAAAAAGGATTGTAAAACGTATTTTCTTTAATATTCCGATCTAATGGTCCAGAGATTGCTGCACAATGAATCAAAATTAAAATTTACACGGCTGAACCACAAGCGGCTAGAAAAAACACAACGAAAGCACCAGTGAGAACAAGACAAATCTGAATGAGATCTAAACGAAAGGGGAGAGAGTGAAGAAAACAAGAAGATGAATACATATTCATATTTTGCTATCACACATTCAATGGCATGGATATCATCAACTTTGATTCTCATCACTATTGAACCTTGATTGAAGGCTTATTGTTATGGTTGAGAATAAAATTGGTAGATATTTTCGTTTAAAATAAAAGATAAAAAAGAAGAGATAAACTTACATGAGAATCAAAAGCAAAAGAGATGTTTCTTAACCGCTTCAAAGCTAAACCTGAATCGTCCTCACTCGGAGGTGACGTGGCAGAACCAGAAGACAGTGGAACCACTTGATTTTCTCCTTCCTCATCCTCTTCTTCATCTTCTTCTTCATTATCTTCTTCTTCTTCTTCAATGTAATCACTGTTATCATAATCAAGAACGTGATCAGAATCATGTTCCTCATCGTCGTTCACACTATCAGGATGCCGTTGATCGCTATTCACCAAGTGGTTCAACCGTGTGTGTCGACGCAAGATGCAACGGTGACAAAACGACACGGTAGGCGTGAGTTTCGTGCCTGAAGCCGTCCACGGAGTAGGGGAGTGACACAAACGACAGAGAAGAACCCTCGAATGTTTTGCGACTAAGAAATTCGCGCTGTGAACTTTCTCGTCGCAGTCCCAGCATAGCTTAGCCTGGTCCGAGTCACAGAGCATAACAGCCCGCTTCTCACACAACACACATGATAACCCATCCATCTTCTCTTCCCTTCTCTTCTCCCTTCTAACTAAGTTGTTTTCTCTGACGGGACACTAAAATAAATAGGAGTGAAACAACCACCCACTTGCAACTTGCATCTTGGTCGTATTTTTTCCGCGGGCTATTTCATCTTTTTCGTATAAATTAGGTAACGAAAATTTATAATAATATTTAATAATTCGAATTTCTTGGGAGATTTTTGAACAAATTAACTGACAAGGAAGCAATTTCAATATTTGTTAGTTTACTTGTCGGTAGAAATTTTAGATTAAATTAGATAAGAAAATAACTTTGAGAAGAAAAAGGTACGCCACACCTAAGATATTTTTCACCCTTTTCTTAGCCTTTCGAATACGTGTCGTCGTGACCTTGGAAGTATATTTTGAGATTTGTTAAGAGTTCTTTTTCTTTAAAAAAATTATAGCGTTGATTTGAAAGCATTATAATAACCACATATATATGATTTAACACATAAAATTGCTTATTGTTTATATCTCGACAGTCGTTTATTACTTTATTGGAAAGGTTTTTTTTTTCAATTTAATGCTAATATATTTTTAATTTGCGTACATTAAATTTATATAAATATTATCTATTTTCTAATATTTTTTTATTTTATATTATTTAATATTCTTTTTTAATTTTACATTTTATTAAGCAAATATCACTACTTATTTTACCATCTAATTTATTTAATGTGTTTTATCATCATTAGAATTAACAATGAAATTATATTATTTTATTTCTTTTTAATATGTCTTATTGTTTAGATGTTCAATGACCCTAAAATTGAAATTTTAAAAATAAAATATGTGAAAAGAATTATATAATAAAATTTATAAATTAATAGTTATACTTTATTGTAAAACAAAGTGTAATTAGTTTTTTCTTTTATTTCTTCCATTTTGTAGCTGAATAGGGTTCGGGTTACTGTGGGAACTGACCCACGTGATATGCACCAAATTCGAGATTGCCTACGTATGTCTAATGTGGGACCAGACCCACGTGAAAATCACCTGGGCTTCCTTCTTCCGCACAATCTTGGATTTGTAAAGAAAAAAAAAAATTGAGGTTGCCCGTTTTAATATATTTGATTCGTTTAATTGCAAGTGTCCGTTGGCTCGGAATAGGAAAAATTGATAATGTTCAGAAAATTATTATAATGAAACAATCTTTTTAAGGGTTCTTATTCGATACCTTAGTAGTGAAGAATTCACGTGGAAACTTGGTCAAACAAGAAGGGAAGATTTCACGTGGGTACACATGGGTCTCAACTATGTGGCTAGGACATCTCTCTTCCTGAGGTGTCATTGCGAAACATGCTCACAAATGATACTTGTTTATACTCCATAAGAGTATTGATCTTTCGTGGTGAAAATAATGAGGTTATTCTCAGAGTCAAACTTGATTTTCTCTGAATGGGCATTGAATTATTGATGAAGATTGAGAAAAAAACATTTATATTTATACGTAAATAGAAAAGTTATATTTAAGTCAACTAAAATTATTAAATACTATAAGTATTAAATATCATAATATGATTTTGACTAGTTACTTAAATTATTAAATTAATAAAGTATGAATTATGGTGCAATTGTACAGGTAAATATAAAAGGAAAAGATTAAATTATGTAAATATAAGTATTTTTTCTAATAGAAAATAGAACATTTTATAGACTTTTCTATACTTGTCTAATAGGTATGGATGAATATTTGATAATAAATTCATGATAGATCTTAAAGTTAATATAAATATAAACATTCTCATAGTTTAAGTTTATATTAAGAATGTATTCATCATTTGTCGTAAAAAAGATTTATGTTTAAGATTAGTCAATAACAAGATCTTTTGGGATTCAAATTAAAATTTAGTCAACTATGTACACATAAGTATATTTCAACCTTAACCTAACTATATATCTAGTATGGTGTGTATTTTTATCATAATTTGGTGTCAAAGATTCTATTACTGATAAGTACTACTAGATATCAAAGATGTTGTATAAAGAAGAGAATATTAGAAAAAAGAATGAATGGCTTGTCTAAACCAAGAAAATGTGAGGGGATGGGGTGAATTGGATTTTAGAACTTTTTCCAAAAAAATTCCCTTTCTTGAAGTTCTTTTAAAACCTCTTTTAAGATTGAAAAACTAAATACAATTATATTAGAAACAAGATTGGATCAAAACACAATAAATGAATATCAGGAAAGAAAGATTGCACAAGAAATATTATATTGGTTCAGATAAACAAGATCCTACATCTAGTTTCAACTATTCAACGTTTGAATAGTTGGTTCTACTAACTTCAAGAAGTTTTTACAAACAAATAAACTCTTGAACACCTTTAAGAGGATATCAAGAAAAACAATGCTTGATACCTAGAGGATATCAACCTTATCATCTCTTCCACACAAGATTATGTGTTTTATGAACAAGAAATAACCATTATAACACTTGAGTTACAACAACAATAATGAAATTGTTACTAATTGATTGTAGCAAAATCACATACAGGGTTCAACACAAAGCAACCTTAATTGACAAATCTTGTTAGCACAAATGAGAATGTGAAAATGATTAGAAAAACTCAATTCAAATCACCTTTAATCATATGTATAATTATTAAAATATTGAGTTAAATACTGTAGTTATAAAGTTTTAAAAATGTCGATTAAAAATTGTAATTGACATATTTAATTGATTGTTTAATTTGTTAATCAACTATTCTTAGTTAAATTTTGAAAATCAATTAGAACACTTTTTGTTTTAATTGATTATGACATGTGTTAATTGATTAAAATGTTGACATAGAGTTTCCAACTCTCTAAGCAAAAAAAGGAGATAATAATTTAATCGAGTATATAAAAAAACATAATCAGTTAACAAGGACATAAAACCTTTTAAAATAAATTCTTCTATTTTCAAAACTCATTTTCTTCTACACTCATTTTAATATAGTTGTGCACTAATTATAACTTTGTGAATATCTTATGTGAAGGACTAAATAATAATACAATAAAAATAAAACACTTTAAAACATCTACAACATCTTGATTTTCAATCATCATCATCATAACATATTTGTTTAACGCTTGAGACACTCTTCAAGACCAACAATCTCTTTTTTTTTATGATAACTCACAATTAATACATAGTCCAAACTTATATGTTGGAGATGATGTCAAACAACTTTCATTTGAGTCCACACAAGGAATCCTTTTCTCTGTAAGTTTCCCCTTAGTACATGCTCCCCTTACTTAGGATACAAGGAAGAAAAAATAAGCATAAAGGAGCCCAAACAAAATTTTAAGTACATTTTAAAATTTCAACACAAGTTCTAACCAACATGCATAATTCTCACCCTTGGTGCATTATGAAAAAGATATACCAATAAGATAATGTAAATGCTAGATTTTGTTTTTAAAGATTTTTTTTTTAAAATATCAAATAAGAACATTATTAATTGATTAAATATTGGAACATACATAAATTATGAAAACAATTGTTTCCACTAAAAATAATCTGATTTACATATAAATTTTAGATCTAAATACAAATTTTTATGTAAATTTAACATTACTTACAAATTTTATATATAGATACAAATTCATATGTAAATTTTGACATTACCTACGGATTATTAAATACGGACTTATACCGTACATAAAGTACAAGTTGTAATTACCTACGGATTTGTATCCGTAAGTAAAGTCTAAGAATCCATATATAAAATGCTAGTTGTGATTACCTACAAATGTGTATATATAGGTAATATTTATATTAATACTAATAATAATAAATAATAATAACAATCTTATTATTATTCATATTATTATCAATATTAATATTATTCTTAATATTAACATTATTGATATTATTGTTAATATTTATTATTTTTAATACTAATGCTATTAATATTATTAATATTACTATTAAAATTATTAATATTAATATTATTATTAGTAATATTATTATCAGGTTGTAACTCTTGGGTCTAATAGAACATAATTGACACAAGTTCAAACCTTAAGTGTAATAGTCAAATAAATAATAATTTTCAAATAAGTGTCTTCACAATAACTCTTCATTTATTATTACTTCAAACAATAATAATATGTAATAAAGAGAGATTAGGGAAGAGAGAAATACACACAATAATTTATATTGTTTCATTTGTTGCAAAAAGACTTTATCTAGTTCTTGATCAATAGATTAAGTTTCATTAGACATACTAACGTTGTTAAATATATTTCGAGTATTCTCTAAGCTTGTGGCCACTCCTAGATAACCCCTTCAGTATTCTTAACATAAGTCACTCCTAGCCTAGTGAGCATTCTTTCGACTCGTAACTACTCCTAACTAACCCAATTGAGTAAGTTTTCCCAAGACACTCATGTCTCAACAAGTATTATTCCGAATCGCAAGCACTCTTGATTGACCCGTCAAAGGTATTCTCATGCAAGCCACTCCTAGCTTAACCAAGTATTATTTACCAAGCCACCGACTTAACCGAGTATTATTTGGGCACCTAGCCACTCCTGGCTACTCCCTTGAGTATTCTTTACCAAGCCACCCATGTCTTAACAGGTATTGTTTGCCAAACATCCACATGTGGAAAAGTAAGAAGGCTGAGGCTTTTAATGATCAACAAATCATTAGGTCTGACTACTAGGGATAATTGCTTCCTTTGAAGAGTACAAGGTTTAAATTTTCTCTCCTAGTTCACATCATTTTCTTTGCTCTATACGAAGGTGATACAAAACTACCAAGTCGGAGGTGCAAAACGGAATCCAAAAATCCAAGTTGTGCTCTACATGTTCGATGAAATGCCTAAACTGCTCCTAAATAAAACCCAAAAGCTTTAAGTGCACCAAATCTCTGATACCACCTGACACAGAATCCCAAAGTCGGAGGTGCAAAAACGAAAGTCGGAACACTACTAGAAAATTGCTGAATAATGACTAAAATTAGTGACTGAAAAATTCGGTCACTATTAGTGACCGAATCAATAACCGAAAAATTCGGTCACAAATTCGATCATAAATTCCGTCACTAATTTCGGTCACTGATTCGATCACAGATTCGGTCATTGATTTTGGTTACTGATTCGGTCACTGATTTCGACCACTGATTCGGTCACAGTTCAGCCACGGATGCAGTCACAAATTTGTCACAAATTCGATTACTGATTCAGTCACAGATAATGATAATAATAATAATAATAATAACAACACAACAACAACAACAACAATAATAATAATAGTAATAAAAATGATAGTAATAATAATAATTATTTTTATAACAATAATAATAACAATAGTAATAATAATAATTATTACAACAACAACAACAATAATAATAATAATAATAATAGTAAAATAAAATAATAATAATAATAATAATAGTAGTAATCATAATAATAATAATAATAGTAATAATAATAATAATAATGACAATAATAATAATAATATTTATAATTATAATATTAATAATAATATTAATTGTAATTGTAATAATAAGTATAATAGTAATCGTAACATGATCGAAAAGTTGTTTTGCTATGATGGTTATAAGTTCTCTCAAGCTACTGAGAGATGTTGGGTTCAACTTTCCCATGGTGCACTTTATGCAAAATCTCATTAAAATCATTAATGGTGGATAATAAAAATAATAAAATTAATATAAATGATAATAGGAATAATTGATGTAAAAATAATATTTTTGTATAATAAAATTAATATTCGTTAATTTTTAAAATCAGTCACAAATTCGATCACTATATATTAGAGTCTAGTAAAATAACGACTGATGAGTTTGGTTACTAAATCAGTCACTGTTTTAATCAGTGACCGATTTTGGTCATTGAGTGACCGAGTTTGTGGTTACTATCAATGATTTTCTAGTAATGGAAACATCTATGGTAATTGAGAAAAGACTTGGGTTATAGGATTGTTCCACTCAAGCTTTAAGGGGTGACTCTTGGATAAACGTGATCTTCAAAAGTTTACGGAAAACTCGAAAATGAAAATAATTAAAGAGAATGCAAGAAACAAAGATAATGCTAGGAATTAGAACAATACCTTGCATCACCCAAATTCATGAGATAAACTAGATGGTGATTCGCACTTCTGACCTAGTCCATAAGATAAGAATCAATACTAGGAATTGGGAAAACCCCGCACCACTTAAATCCATGAGATAAGCAAGATGATGAATCGCCACTTGTGGCCTGGCTCACAAGATAAGAAACCATAAGAGAGAAACTCTCCACTTCCCTCTGATGAACCCTGATGCGTCACCAAGGATAAGCTATGAAACACCACTCTAAGATCAACAAAGGAGAAACATCTCTTGAGATATGACACACTTAATATTTTAAAAATTTCTATTCATCATTCCATGATCCCCTGAAACGAGTACAATAGATGTCTTTATATAGAATTCATGGTGGAAGAGGAATAGACAAACACATCCTTCCCTATTTTTATGTCCAAACTAAAATTAGAAAAATAAAAGGAAAAATACATTTATTTTTATTTTTCATGTCACATTAGAAGGGGTTGCACCTTTTGATGTATACAATGGATAAACTCTCTCTCCTTGATACAATTCTAGGTTCAATTACATGCTTCAATGTGCTTCTTTGAGGATTTGTTGTTTGAACGTGAATTGGGGTTGATGCAGTGAAAGTATTGAAAATTGCATTAACTTGAAATGTTGAAGATGGAAATTGGAAATGATTTAGTGTGAGGTTGATCCAACACACCCAGGAGAGAGCAAGAGTAAGTCTAGAAAAGAGACTACTCTAAGGAAAGACTTTAAACAAGAGTGGAGAGGTAAAAATTGGCTAGCATTTCATTAATTATTTAAATTTAAATTTTTAATCACAAGAGTCACCTATTTATAGGCTAAAAGATAACTTGTCTTGGAAGCTTCTAAAAAACTTCAAATAGGAGCTTGACAAGTGGCAAACCATGAGTAGAGAGAATCCTCTCTATTGGAAGAGTGCCATTTGCCCATGGTGACTTGTAGCCCAAGCTTCATATCCTCTCTAATGAGTTGGGGACAAGTGACACAAGAAGCATGAAAGGCAAGCTTCCATGTGACCTCTACTTGTCTCACATATGGTCTTATTTAAGCTTGTTTATCATCTTCTTGGAGTTTTTGCGTGCCCTAAAAAGTGGATGTCCTATGTAACTTTGATATAAGGCCTAAGACCCAAAATCCTATTTTACTAGGCCCAAAATACAAGGTCCAAAACCTATTTTACTTGGCCCATAATACAAGGCCTAATATAAACTCTATACCACTCCATACAATTTTTACAAGTAGAGGTCTTCAAATCTTGAAGCTCTAAACTCTCTAGAATGATCTTCTCAATTTTGAACTTGTGCCAAAAGTTTGTTTCAAAGCCCAAACAAGCCCAATTAGTCCAAAACTCCTGTAAGCTCCTAATCAAGGCCCTAGCTCAATGACTTCTTTATTCTTGTCCACAGTCTTGGAGAATGGATTACATCACTCCTAGGTATCTAGATGAGCATTCTTAACATTCTTTTTTAGACTTTTTCATAACCAAGGATATGACATATTCTTTGCTCTCAGCACGAGGATCTCTCTCTAAAGTTTTGCAGAGCCATATAAAATTTGAACAACATTTTGACATAATGAAATATCTACTCTCCTATTTTCTTCTTTATGAAAGGCTTGATATAAGCACTAGAAAAAGATAGTCGCTGAGAGGCCGTTTTTAGCCACTAGGCAACTTTAGCTTCTTTGCATGTCCTTTTTGCGTCTGAGCTTGAATGTGGATTTCACATTTAATACTCTCTATGTAGCCTTAAATTATGCTCCTTCTTTACGCAACATTATTGATGATTGGTAGTGCTCATCTCCTTAGGTAGCATACCCTTTTGCACCAATTCACGGTGAAAGTGGAACCATAGTGTGCAGATGGCTGGTCTAGAGTTGAAATACTACTTGTGTCAAAAGGTTGGTGAAGAAAGCAATTTTATCTCTTTTCCCAAGAGATCCTTTGATGTTGACTTTACCTTGCACCTTTAATAGATCTCTTTGGCAGAGAGACAATGAACATTTCTCACATCAAAAGTGTAATCACATATACATGTTAAAGTAGTACAATGTTAGCTATGATTATCATCTGATCTAATGTACATTTTGTTTGATCTTATGCATATATGATTTGAACTATTAGTACTTTATTAGACATAAAGAAAGATTGCATAGTCTTATATTGTTTGATAGACGAAACACTTATGTCTTTACATGATCTGTTGTTAAAACCATATATCTTACACACAATGCATGAATCATGTTTTATGATTTGTGTTAATCAAAATTACAAGGTCTTGTACTTTTCCTTAACACTCTTCATCATTTCCCAGTTGATAGTTGTACACTTTGTCTAATTTGACAAGAAAGGCTTGTTCAAATGGAGTGAGTGATTTTTCATCTCTTTCTCGTGCTGGAGTTTCTTTAGCTTGCATTGGCTTTAGTTGATCCCTCAGTGTAGGAATATTTCTATCTTGATTGAAGACCCACTAGTCAGCTTTTTTTGGTTAGTCCTATTTATAAAATGTAGTTTCTCCAATCTTGTGTCGAGGGTGAATAGTAGTTGCAGTTTCTTCTTCAACATAAACTCTATACTATTCAAACACTCTAGAGATAAATAGTGAAAATGGAAGATGCTAAACTAGTAACCTCTTTGCCTTAAGTATTATAGAGATAATTGTTGGCCAGTTTAATTGTATGTCATTCTTGAAGGTATAGATTAGTAGCATGTCATCTGTAGAAAGTTGAGCATGACTTCTCCTTCTTGGAACTAACACCCATTGATGGAGAGGCTCCTAGGTGCTCTAGCTTCTTGTTCAAGCTTCAAGTGATGTAGCGCATGTAGAAGCCTTCTTGCACCGAACAAATGTCATGGAAGGAGCTTCTCTTGATACGAAAGCAATGGAGAATTGAAGAGGTTCCGTGGAGGAAGAAAACAAATGGAGGAAGTTTTGTGGTTATGGTCAATTAGGTGATGAAAGCCTTGAAGGGGATGATGCCAACCTTCAAGAGAGAGCTTCTAGCTTCTTGGAGAAGAAACTCAATGAGAAACTTGATCAATATGCTGAAAATTCAACAACATTTCATTAAGGTAATCAAGCTTACAAGAGAGGCTCCTAAGCCTCTTATTTATAGAAGAAGAGATGCGCTAATAGCTTCCCTAGAAAGCTACCTAGGTAGTGTGTAGAAGAAGCTAGGGTTAGAAATCCTAACTTTCCTAGAAAGCTATCCAAGTGGCGTGTGGAAGAAGCTAGGGTTAGAAACAATAACTTGCACCACACGTTAGGGTTAGGGTAACCTAGTGTGTGGAGCAAGCCACTCCATATTCTAAGCCATGCATCATCCGCCAATGAAAATGCACCACATGTCAAGTGTTCTAGGTGCCTAAAAACCCTAACCTAGGTGCCTTCTACAAACCCTAAGGCACCTAGAGTTATTTACAAAAATCAAATTTCCCTATTCTAATTTATAATTTTATCAAAAGTTTATCAAAGCTCAGGATAGTCAGCATTTTGATCTGCACAGATGCCTCTGACTCTTCACTGGCTTCATAATGTCTGAGCATAGCTCTGGTGACTGGCTTGAGCCTTCTTCCATCACCCATGCTATCGCAAAGGCTAACAACTTCTCATCCATCTTCATAGCACCCATCTTGAGGTGTTTGATATTATTGCCTTGGACTATAGTTGGGTCTCATAAATATAAAAATAAATTTCATTAATGCTTTATGTACTAGAGGAAGCAAGTTCATCTTCTAATTTGGGCTCAACAACATTAGCCCAAATGTAGTCATCAAGGAGAATGTCAACTTCTTTCACCTTAGAAAGCCATACTCCCTCACACAAAAGAGTTTGAAGTAGAAAACTCTATCAAGGTTAGGGTAATACTTTCCTTGTATTTTAACTAAAGCCTTCAAACCTTGAATTCTTAACAACTCTTGAAAAGTGAAGCCCTCACATATGAAGAAATCTAAGAGTAGAAACTTGTGTGTAAGTTTTCTAGCACTCCAAAATCTTCTGTACTCTTCCTTAGATTCTTCATCATTCAACCAACCTTCAGTTAAAGCTAGGAGTCTTAAGGATGCATGAGCTTTCCACTCTTAATTCCAAATTGGATGAGATAGGGATGACCTCTCTGAAGTTTGTATTTTATGAGAGAGTAAAGAGAACTAGTAGATGAGCAATGATCATAAAAGGATTTAATTTAAGCAAACAATGATTTGTAAATGTTATCCTTGTTTCAATCTTATTTGTAGACCAATATATTATCACTTTTGCATAGATATTTGAATTAGATCAATCAACATGAACTAATGCATAAAATATATCTGTTTTAATCGGTTATAACAACTGAATATTGGTAATTTTGATCAATTAAAATTACGTGTAATTGATTAAATTGATTGTAAATTTTAACAATGTTCATGCAGACATGTAATTGATTAAATTGTTTGTAAATTTTAACAATGTTTATGTAGACGTAAATGATAGATTATTATCAATCATAATCTATTAAAAATAGAAATTCCAACAATAAAAAATTCATATATAATTGCTTAAACTGTCATATAAACAATTAAAATGCAAAACATGACAACAAAATACACTCATATTAATAGATTAAAGATACTGCTAATCAGTCGAACTGCAAGAATATAAAAACTGTCACAAATAATTGGTTAAACCTCAAAATAACAAACTAAACCGCATTGATAATATCTTAAAAAAAAATATTTTTGATACATCCATTTTGTTTATCAATTCATTTGTCATCTTCAAATACTCAAGAATACATCAAATAAATTAATAAAGAAGTTTATCTCTATTTATAATTTTAGAAAGGTGAGAACCATTTACTATTTGTTTCATAAATCTAATTAGCAAGCAAACATAAGTTTGCTTCTTTGCCACTATTGTTAGATGCACTTGAAGAAGATGCATTATCTTTGCATTCAGTATATGCCTTCTTCTTCTTAACATCCTTTTTAATTTTCCTATCATCAATAGGGTTAACATTTAATAATGAACATCAAGGTTTAATGTGTCCAAGCTTATGACATTCATAACAAATTATATTGATAGACTGATCATGCTTGTTGTGCATCCTTTGTTGCCGATTCTTGTTATTTGATGGAAGAAGGTCCAGGAAAGGTCCAATTACAAGAGCCATGGAAAGACATATAGAAGATTCAGTGCAAGTCAAAATGTTGACAACTTTGATTCTTTGTGAAAATTTGTGAAAATACAATCCCTAGGCACATTAGTGTTAAAGTGGCTCCTAGGGTTAGGGTTAGCATTAGTACAAGGCACCTCTTTCTAGAATCATGCCACATGTCAACATGACATTGGAGGAGTGTTTGGCATTAAAGGGTTAGGAGACTTGCTCCACATGTTAGGGTTAGGGTTAGGGTAGCACGTGAAGCAAGCTAGGGTTAGGGTAGCTTACCTTAGACTCTAGGTTAGTGAAGCTTGACCTACAAGCTTCTTCTTCTACTCTTCTTCTATAAATACTTGTATAGGTAAAGTGTAAAATAGCTTGATTGAAGTAATGAAATGCTACAGAATTTTCAGCACTTGTTAAGCTCTTCACTGAGTTCTATCCTCTTGAGAAAGACTTAGAGAAACCCTTGATAGTTGGCCTAACCTCTACCAAGAATCCTTCATCACCTAGTTCACCATTTCATTGAAATATTCCACCACAAGCTTCATCTTCTTCCATTGTGTTCACCTTTATTCACGGATTCGTTTTCATCAATTCATTGCTTCCGTTTATTTTTGGAGCCTTCTTCCATCATTCTATTCGGTGCATAGCTTCCATGAGACTCTTTAACATCACATGGAGATCCTAGAAGCAAAGCATCAAGAAGGCTCTCCATCATTTGGTATTTAGAGTTGTGGTCTTCAATAGATAAGTTCTTGAATTCTTTCACTATTTTTTAGCTGTTTCATGTTGTACATGAATGTTTTTCAATTGTCTTGAGTTTTTGTTTGGTTTATTTGTGAGTTTACTTCAATTTAATTGGTTCAAACATCTTCAATCTACTTGAATCGTCAAAAAACATATGCTTAGGTGATCTAGAGTGTGACACAAGCTTTTGAATGCTTTTGAGTCTTCATTCAAGTTTTTGTTCGATTTATGTTGTTGTTTTAGGTGCTTAGCTATGTTTTGTAATCCATATACATGTTGGCAAGTCATGTGTAATTCCATAATGTCATCAATTTCATAGGTATGTGCTAGTAGTTTAGCTATTTGATTAGTGGTATGAGAGAAAACTGATGAACCTCAAGTGTTTGACAAAAAACCTAGTAAAGTTGTGCCTTTGTGTGCTTTTTAATTTTTCATTCTTGAATTCCAATATTTGCTATTGCTAGCACGAAGAGTTGCTAAGAAGATTTGATGAAGCCAGTCATTTGATGGAGTTCCAGACCTAATGATCATAAGTGAATTGCGTGAAGAATTCATAAAGATTGGTGGAGTATTGGAATCAGTGGTGTAATTAATATCATTCAAGGATAAGCTCCAAGAATAAAATCTGATTTAACAAAGTGTTTAAGAAATTATTAAAATCAAAACTTGTATTTTTAAATAATGTTTCAACTGCTGGAGAAAAACAATCGATTGTTTGAAATAGAAACAATCGACTGAATTTTTATAGACAATAGTTGGCACGTATTTTGAAACAAAAACAAAATCATTCTAAACATTTTTTGATCAAGAGCTTTGTGCTTTTCAAAAGAGAGAAAAGCGCCCTTCTTGTTTTGTGATCAAGATCATTCATTCTCTTACATCAAGAACTGAAGTCTGATTGATTCTAGAGTTGTGCATTGACTGAGATTGATACTTCACTGATCTGATCATCGGACTAAGCCTTCTATACCCTTTCTTCATTACTTTTATAATCTGTTGTGTATAGAAATGCTTGTATTGTTGTGTTCATCATAATTCTTTCAATGTATCGAATATTATGGTGCGGTGAATTACCAGGTGTTGTAATTCTGTAAGTACAGTGGGTTCTGTATGGTTGTTGACTTGTTGAAGGGTTAAGTAAGGTGTTTTCTGGGTTATACAGTGGAGTCTGTATAGTTCAGTGATCTGCTATAGGTTTCAACAGAGAGTTTGCTGCGTGGAGCAGTGTATTCTTGTAGTGTGCAAGTGTTGGAACTATTGTAAACTGATCGGGTTGATCTTTTATAGTGGAAATCCTTACTGTATAGTAAGGGACTGGACGTAGCCCTTGAGAAAGGGTGAACCAGGATAAATCTGTGTGTTCTTGTTATTTCTTGCTTACTTCTTGATAGTTCTTGTTGATTTTCTTCATTTTTTAGAATTTGTTAAAACTTGTTAATTGAATTGATTGCTTAACATTCTGATAATCATTTGAGTATTCTTGAAATCATTAAATTCATTTGAATATAGTTTACTTAACTCATTTCTTAATCTGAACTATTTTCTAATTCACTTTGTTTACTGTTGATCAATCTAATTTTCCAAAAAAAACTGATTTTCTTGATAATTGTATAATTTCTGTCTTCAAATCTTAAACAAAATTTGTTTTGTTCAATATTTGATTCTTTATACTCAAAACTCTTTTTAAACAATTATCTGAAATATTTCCTTAAATTCTTGAAGTGTGTTCAACAATTCTTTTTCTAGAATTTACTAAACTGCTTACTGGTTTTTCCATAACTAATATTTGTTTCCATTTTTCAGTTTATTGTTTCTAATTGATTGATCTGTTCTGGAATTTGTTTTGAACCTTTGACCGATTGCTTTTCATATATTTTAATAGTTTCTTTAAAGATTTTTCATTTCTCACATTAAAAAGTACTTTTGCAAATTTTTTTAAAGAAGTTCAATTCAACCCCCTCTTGAACTTGGCCAAAACTTATTTTACAACTATTAGATTATTAATGAGTTCCTAAGAGTTTATAACTCCAATATGTCTTGCTGTTTTGTTCAAATTACTTGAATTCCTTATGTTTCCTTTCATGCACAAAAACTGTTTGATAAAGGTTCACCGGATTTTGGGAACTTTACTAGAGCTGAATTACTGCATATTTTGACATGAAATTTTGTGTATCACCACATCAAGGTGTATATGAAATACTGTTAAAAAGACGCATTCTTAATCAAAATAGAGGAAAGATGATAAATATTAAAAGTCTGAATGTTGGTGACTGAGAATTTCTGACGGAAGTGAATTTCGCTCTCTATAATTGGATTACTTCATCTAATCTAATGACCTTCTTGTGCTTAAATTTTGTGAGGAATTAGTGTAACATGTTGAGAGTGTATGATGAAAATTTGGTGATCCTAGTTTTATTTTCTGCTTTTAAATATATTATAGAGCCATTCCTAGTTGATCCTTTGTGGGTTGTATTTCCATTTTGTTCCTTAATTTCTTGCTTGTCATTTCATTCTAATTCTTTGAATTTGTCATTGGATAATCCATTTGAGTTGTTGATAAGAACCAAGAGTTGAAGTTTAACCAACCTCAAGCACTTGAACAAATAAACAATCCAAAGGATGTTTTACAAATTCCAAGTGGACCAATCACCAGGTCACAGACCCGAAAATTGAAAGAGGCGTTGGTTGGGCTGATTCAAGACATTTTGATTACGCAAACAAAGTCTAAGATTGAATTTAAGTATGATCACATTCTTAATTTGATATGGGCTGATGATGAAATTAAATGAAGGAGATTTGGTCCAAAAACAAGTCAATTGAAGTGAAGGGTCCGTAGATAATGCACCAGTAGATTTAATTTAAGTCTAAATAGGTTATTTTAGGCTAAGATTAAATTCTGAATAGTCAGCCATTATTCTGGACAAATTTTAAATTTTGTTTTGATGTATTTTGATTAATTTTCAATAGGGCTCAGAGTAATCATGTTTAGTAAATTGCGCTTTTCGTATTCCCATTTGATGTAATTAATTAGTCATCTGAGGGTGTGCCATAATGCTATTGTTGCATTAAATTTGGAGGCTTTTGGGCTAACGAGGAGTCAGGTAAGCTTTTAGAAGCTAACAAAAGTCTATTTAAGTCAGAAAACACATGTAAACGACAAGTTGAATTTGAAATACGAATTTCATTATGAAAATTTCAGATGTGAGAGTATCTCTCTTAAGTTCTTCATTAGACTTGCAAACTTATCAAGGGCTGATCAACCTTGTGGTATTTCTTCATACTTTAGGGTCTTTGTTGTATACTACAACACAGAGCTTTTGAGTAGATAATCCTAAATCTAAATACTTAGGGATCTTGGGGAATTCAAATACTCTTTTGTTGTGGGTTATGGGGTTTATTCCTAACCGGGTTCACATCAATTGTGTTTTTTCAAATTGTGCTTTATCATTTTATATTTTGTGGCCTTTTGGTGGGCTAGACAAGGAAACTTGGAGTGAGTTGGTAACCAATGTGTTGAGGGTTGATTTGAGATCAAACTTGGAGAAGAGTTCATAAAGAAGAGCAAGAGCATGCTGTTAGAAATTGAGTGACAAATTTGCCATAAATTGGAGTGAAACACTTGTGAGGAGTTTGCACAAACACTTGGAAGGCATAGTGTAGGAATTTAATTTTCAGCAAATTATTTGATTGTATTTCTTTGAGTTGTAAGTTGCAATTACAATTTCATTAGTGGATTTTTCATTCTCATTAGATGGTGAATGTGTCTCAGTGGTCCTTGGTGGCAACGAGCATTACCTTTAGGGTCGCTTAGTTAAATTTTTTAAGCTTTGTCATTCAAATTTCTTTACAAATTTTTGCTTTTACTTTGACAAATCCAACACGACTAAATTTACTTTTACTTGTTTAGTGTGAGTGGCCTTCGTTTGTGACTTAGAGAGCTCACTGCAAGAAAGACCTGTGTAGTGCATTCGGGTCAGGCTTTGGCTAGGAAAATCTTGGTACTTAAGTTGTCCTAGTGACACACCTCATTTTCTTGGGAGTTCCCTTAGTGTGCTAAACTTGATTTTTCTTAAAGTGAGAACCTATTTTACAAGACTTAAGATGTCTAGACATTCTCTTCACCATAAACACTAAGGTACAAATTGCCATTGTGGAGGAGGAATTAAAGACCTTAAGGCAATAGGATATAAACAAAAATAAAAAACAAGTTCTTTAAAAAGTTTTCATTTAGAAGAAGAGAGGTAAGAGAGGGATAGTTTGAGAGTGGGAGAATATTATCAGCCTGACCCTCTAATCCGCAATAACAAAGAAACAAAAGCTAAAGAAGTTAGGGTAGATCTTCCTCACTTCCATGGAAAAGATGATGTAGATGTATTTTTAGACTGGGAAATGAAAGTAGAACAACTTTTTGAGTGCTACCAGATAAGTTAGGAGAGAAAGGGTCATTTAGCTACCCTAAGTTTCGAAGACCATGCTATGCACTAGCGGACTGTCTTAGTGAGAGATATACGCCTACATCAGGAGCCAACCATAGTTTATTGGAATAACTTAAAGATTGCTCTTAGGCCTAGACACATCCCTTCCTACTACCATCGTGAACTGATAGACAAACTCCATAGATTTAACCAGAACAAGAGTGTAGAGGAGTATAAACAAAAGATGGAGTTATATATGACGAGGGCAGGGATAAGGGAAGATGAAATTGTAACTATGGCAAGATTTATGACTGGTCATAAGCCTTGAGATTTATGACTAGTCTAAGCCATTGTGGATAAGGTAGAACGTCTTGCCTATAGAGATTTTCATGACTCGGTCCAAATATATATAAAAATTGAACAACAATTTTTAAGAAAGGACCAGGAAGAAGTTCCTACTCTAATTCATTTCCCATGGAGGATCTTAAGAGTGAGGGAAAGTTTGTAAAAGAAAAACCTAAAGAAATCCCTTCTGAAGTCGTAGTTGAAGATAGTTTCAAGAAAAGACATGATCTTATAACATCGAACTGCACTAGTGACATAAAATTCTTTAAGTGTTTGGGTAAAATTTCTAAACAAAATACATTGTCTCATCATTGACAGCGGGTCATGTTGTAATTGCTGCAGTGCTAAGTTGGTTGAGAAGTTGAATTTAACTATGGTTCCTCACCCCAAACTGTATAAATTGCATTGGATTAATGAAGAAAAAATTAGATAGTGGAAAAGATTCTAAAAACTCAAAACCTAGAGCCTAAAGATGAGTCTGAGGTGTGGGAGTTTGGTGTTCCTTCCCACGAGGTTACTTAGAACACTAATATTTTGTTAAAAAAATCAATAAAACATGTTCTTCTTTTTGAGCGACCTCCATACCTCCTATTGTGTAAAGGAACATTCATGTGTACATCGTCCACTACTTCTCAACTTAAGGTTCTTTCTCCTCGGCTTGAAAATCTTTTAAAATAATTTGATGACGTTTTCTTAGTGATGGTCCTACAGGATTGCCACCTTTTAGGGGAATAGACCATCAAATCAATTTTGTTTCAGGTGTCAGTCTGCCCAACATACCAGTATATAGAACAAATCATGAGGAGACTAAGGAGACAGAGTCTCAAGCACAAGAGTTACTGAACAAGGGTTGGGTGCAAAAGAGTCTTAGCCCATGTGTCATGCCTGTTTTGTTGGTGCCCAAAAAGAATGGAAAATGGAGAATGTATTGTGACTATTGTGCAATCAACAACATAACAATTAAATATAGGCAGCCGATTCCTACACTTGATGATATGCTTGATGAGTTACATGGGTTAGTCATGTTTTCCAAAATTGATTTGAGGAGCGGTTATCACGAAATTCGTATTAAAGAGGGTGATGAGTGGAAGACCACCTTCAAAACTAAATTTCGACTATACGAGTGGTTGGTGATGCCTTTGGCCTTACTAACGCACCTAGTACATTCATGAGGCTTATGAATAATGTTTTCTTAAGGATTGTATAGGTAGATTTGTTGTCGTGTATTTGTAAGGGTATTTGATGATAATAGCAACAAAACTATAAATAATTGGAGTAACTGAATAATATTGAGTGTATTTGAGTTTGTAATTGAAAATAACAAGGGAACAAAGATTAATAATTTTGAACAAAAGCAGTAACAAAATTTTCTCCTGGCTTTCGAGAGGCCAGACTCTCCCTATTCACTCCACTATCCAATTCTCTTCCCATTTCTCTCTTTCCAGCTCCATATTAATAACAACCCAGCTTCACCTCTAATTAACTCCCTTATTTAATGACTTTTATTTTATTTTATTTTTCTTATTCCTCCTCTGAAACGTAACTGGTTTTGTAACAATACCGCCCTGGAGATTCACCTTGTCCTCAAGGTGAAAGTGATGAAACATAGTCTTGATCTTTGCAGGTAACTCCCAAGAATTCTCAAAATCTAGTAAATGTTGTTGTGTAAGAGGCCATGCGATGTTGTTGTATCCTGTGAGCCCTAGAAATCCCCATAGTGCTTTTAAATCTTTAGGGGTAGGGCAATCAACCATGTCACGAATCTTTTTAGGATTTGTAGCAACCCCCTGCACAGAAATAATATGCCCCAAGTACTTGCTATTGGAATTTTCAAAACAGTATTTCTTCCTATTCACCAACAGGTTGTTCCTCCTAAGGATCTCAAAAACTTGCAGCAAATGATCCCTATGACTATCCTTGTCGTGACTATATATGAAAATGTCATCAAATAAAACTAAAGCAAATGTACATAATCATGGTCTTAATACCTCATTCATCAGTGACTGGAAAGTAGAGGGGCATTTGTGAGCCCGAATGGCATCACAAGGAATTCATAATGGCCTTCATGTGTTCGGATCGCCGTCTTGTGGATGTCTTCTATTTCTTTCATCCAAATCTGGTGGGAACCAGATTTCCAATCCAGCTTAGAGAACACCACAACACCAACTAATTCACAAAAGCTCTTCAATAACAGGAATTGGAAATTTGTTTGGGACTGTTATCTTGTTGAGTGCGCGGTAGTCAACCCAGAACCACCAATCACCATCTAGTTCTTGAAAAATATCATCAAATTATTGCAATAATTCCAGAGTCTCAGTTGTAATAGGAGAAGTAATGTTATCTCCATCAGAGCAGAATAGAGGAGTCTCCAAGAAACCCTCTTCATTGTTTTTCAATGCGTTTAAAGCCATCTTTTCTGATGCATGACTTCTACTGAGGCTAGGGTCCCCCTTGCAATGTTACTCGGGACCCATTAGACATCCAGCTCAGTGTCAACTAGTGATAGTCGCCTTCAAATCTGCCTAGGCTTGCCACTCACCCAACACCAAGCACCACCTCCGACCGCCCGAGCTCCATGACAAGGAAGTTTGCAACCAATGAAACACCTTGCACTATCAGTTCGACATTTTCACAGGCGCTAACTCCTGGGTCAATAGCACCATTCCCCCTCAACTTGAAATGGTCGCCTCTGACTCACTAGTAAACCTAGGGAGGAGACAATGTGAGTGGAAAGGAAATTGGCCTCCGCCTCTGAATCCACCAACACAATCACCTCCGAGCCCTGGACAACCATTGCATGATCCATCAATGCTTGTAGGGATTCGAACTCCGCCACATCTAGTTCTGACTTAATCGTTGATTTCAACCTTTCATGGAACATACATAGTAAGGACTCTTCACCCAAATTTCTGTGTGATCTGGCCGCGAGCTCAAAATCACGCCGATACTCCATGACAGAGCCTGTCTACTTCACTTGCAACAGTGGCGCCAATGGATTTTACACTGCTCCTGGTTCGAAACATTTCAGCAAGTCCTGCTTGAAACCGAGCCAAGCGTGAAATGTCGACTGAGCCTCCCACCACTCGAACCACATAAGAGCCTCCCCTATTAGTCCTAGCACCGCATAATCTAGCTTCGCCCCCACCGAAATGTTTGACACCCGAAAGAAACAGTCCATTCTCACTAACCACCCCTTTGGATCTGCTCCATCAAATGTTGGGACCTCTAATTTGCGTCCCCCTTCACCCCTGTAGCGTAGGTTTCCACGATTCTGTCCTTTTCCACCGAGATCTGCGATTTAGAGGCAGTGTCCTCCTCCTGATGCAGCTCTGTAGTGTGATCATGTCGTGGTGAATGCATCGTCATATCGTTGAGCCTCTTCAATATCGTCTCTAACATCTCACTGTGGTCTATCATTCATTTCTCTAACCCTTCAACACGTTCCTCTATTGCTCCTGAGTTGCGTGTGGTAACCGTTCACAGGTTTGAAACCCAGATCGAGTATCTGATACCAATTGTAAGGGTATTTGATGATAATAGCAACAAAACTATAGATAATTGTATTAACTGAATAATATTCTGAGTGTATTTGAGTCTGTAATTGAAAATAACAGGGGAACAAAGATGAACAATTTTGAACAAAAGCAGTAACAGAATTTTCTCCTGGCTTTCGAGAGGCCAAACTCTCCCTATTCACTCCACTATCCAATTCTCTTCCCCTTGCTATCTTTCCAACCCCATATTAATAACAACCCAGCTTCACCTCTAATTAACTCCCTTATTTAATGACTTTTATTTTTTATTTTTTTCATATTCCTCCTCTGAAACAATACTGGTTATGTAACAATATTTTGATGATATTTTAGTGCATAGTCATAATGTAGAGTCTCATATTCATCTTTTGAGGGAAGTCTTGTTAGTCCTTAGAAAAA
>Ga0099824_1003303_pt1:0-22500 | contig 23571 bp, 16 predicted proteins | sample SiratrowhiteBW_FD_76837 | JGI IMG/M metagenome (GOLD analysis project Ga0099824, IMG submission 76837) | Root nodule microbial communities of legume samples collected from California, USA - Siratro white BW | ecosystem: Host-associated > Plants > Roots > Nodule | place: USA: California...
TCACTTGGCCAGTTACCCTTCCTCCAAGACCTGTATGAATGTTTGGTCTATCTAATTTATTGACATGAGTGAGAGCTGCACAATTTGTGATTAATAAATTCTTCATTGCAGGAACCTGAATCAGAATAAAATATCTGGGAAGATTCCTCAGGAACTTGGCAACTTGGGGAACCTTAGGAGTATGGATTTGTCTCATAACCGATTGGATGGGAACATCCCAGTCTCATTTGGCAAGTTGAAGTCACTTAAATCTCTGTAAGCATGTCTATGTGTTGGGTGCCAAAAAACTCAATCTCAACACAAGTTATAAAATCAAATGACACGTGAATTGTGTTTTATTTTGCCCTTGTATAGATGGCTGAACAACAACCAGATGACAGGATCCATCCCAAAAGCGGTCATTGATCTTCATCTCCAAGTCCTGTAAGATTCTCTTTCCATACTTTCTTTTATCTTTACCTGTGCTGGAGCAAGGATCTAGAGAAAGTACAAAATCAATCTCATTTTTTAATTTTATTATTGATTTATCAATACTTTTGGAACCTCAATTTTGCAGTAACGTGTCTGGAAATCACATAAAACACATGGCAACATCCCCAATGAAAAATTAAGGTATAGTAACCATTACAATTCTTAACAAAGATCATATAATCATGCTTGGTATGTATGCCTAACATAATAATTGATTGGAATGAATTATTAAAAATGAATTTGATTAATATATTTGCAAGAAAAAGGATTACGTTACTATACTAATTTAGTCTTTTGTAATGATAAATTTCTTCCTACTGTTAGATTTACTATATACATTTATCTTTCTTTGCTTTCAGTTTTGAGAATGACAAAGCAGTCTAAGCTGAGAGGAATAGTTCCTTGCAAATACAGCAATAAGCTTTATTTAGGCATCAATTAGTACCAGAAATGTATGTCAGCAAAGCTTCAAACATGTCACATCACACCCAAATGTCTGATATACATACTAAATAAAAGAAATTGTTATTTATATAAAAACTCATATAACAACACCTTTTGTGTCATCTTTTCATCACATTATTTACTATTTTTTAAATCGTTAAATTTCTTCTACAAATTGTTTTATTAATAACACTAAATAAAGTAAATTTATGATATATTTAAGAATAATATATGCAATAAACTAAAATAATATAAAAATAATATCTGTGAAAAAATTTCGTCAATCATGGTACTTATCACAGTAAATAACATAATATAGTCTGAAATAAAGATTAAGCAATAATAAAAACAATTATAATTTTTTTGTTTAATATTAATCTTCCTGAATTGTTAACAGTTATTATATATTTAAATAATATTTATATTTGACGAGAATTGAATATTTTACTTAATATAAAATTTAAAATTTAATAAATCTGATTTTTATTTAAATATCTTGAATAATAGAATAATTTAGAATGAGATGAATCCCCATTCAAATGTACGAGATATCTAATAAATGGTGAAATTTTGAGCATGTGAATATCTAATAAATGGTGAAATTATCTAATGAATGAGATGAGCATGTGAATGATGATGTCAAAATGCAATGGACGATAATGAGCCTTAGTAACATTAAACCACCTTCGGAACTTTCACTTCACTCTTCTTCAATCATCTCTTTCATCTCTTCTTCATCTATAGTTTTGAAGAAGAAAAAATCATAATCAAAGCAGAGAAGAAAGAAGACGAGAAAGAAGAACTGGTGATCAATAAAATTGAATGTTTAATTTTTCTGTTGAGTATAAATAAATAGACTTTTATAATTTGATTAATTTAATAAAAAATAAGAATAAAAATAAACAAACGAGTAAAAATAGATCGGAAATAGCAATGCAAATTTCATTATTATTATTATTATTATTATTATTATTATTATTATTTATTAATAAAAAATAATCAAAATAATTTAACTCACGTCCTATTAGTCTAAAATCACTAAACTATCAACTAAAATCGAATAATGTAGTCTTGTAAGATTCTTTTTCTTTACTTTTTTTTTTCTTATGCTTTATTTTGACATTTTTGCATGTGTTGAGGGTTTGAAATGGAAAAAATTCGAAATCAATTTCTTTTTAATTTGTTGTTAATCTGCCAACTAATTTGAAACCACAATTGTGTTGTGTAATAATGTTTCTAATAATCACTTCTCAGACCCATCAGTAGATGGCATCGCTTAATCATTCTCTATTGAAAGGTATGGTAGCTTTCGCAATTCTTGACAAAAGTCAGATAACCGTATTTGATATGCGGGTAAGATAATCATTAATTTCGTAAAATATTATTTGTTACAGTACACAGTAAAATTCTAGCTGAGTAGCTCATTAAGCACTGAAGATTGCAGTTAAACCCTCCTTCTCCACTAATCTGACAATATTTAGTACACAATACTTGGTTAGAAAAAAAGCTTCCCACCACTAAACTCAAGCACTAAACCATGTGGTAATGAATAATTGAGACATTGTGTAGATCCATCGGAAAAAAGTTCTGGTAAAACTGAATCTAAATTAAATCGCTCACTATAACTAAGTATTTTCAACGGATGGAAATAGTTACAATTCTGTGTGTCGTTGATGGTAATCATAAAAGTTAAATAAGATACAACACAAAGATTTGGTTATGCCAATCTGATCTTTAATGTTCGTTTTTCTCAGCGTATTGGAATTAAGAAACTATGGCATAACAGAAAACCACGCCCCTGTTCTTGCTACCTCGGCAAAGTCCAAGGCTGCGAGACCCGACAGGACATATGCTTATGTTGAATTGTTGGCAAAAACCATGTGAAGAGAAGATCCTGCCATGTTGGTTTAGGCTTTAGAATCAGTTTGCATTAAAGACAACTCCTCTTCCGCTCTAGCAAATGGTGAACTCACAGGAAGCTCAACATCCTTATTTTCTTGGTCGAGGTCAGTCAGTTCTGAAACAACTGAGTGGCATTGCTGCCAGGCAGTGGAATATAAGGAAGGTGGGTCTTCTTCAAACAGAATCCAGTTCTTATTTTTGGCTTGAACTAAGATAGGGTACAGGATGAACCCCAGGAGAATTACAGCTCCACTCACAAAGAACGTTCTCAAAGAAGCCAAACACATTACAAGAATAAGCAATAAAGCAGGAGGCAAACATAGCATGGCTGCCCAAAATGTTGGCAACGGAACTCTGTAAGGTCTGTGAAGATTTGGCTTGTTCAACCTCAAAGTTATAAAAGCTGCAAACTCAAGAAGCATTCCTACGGCATATAAGAAATTGAGGAACTCTATGATTTCCTGAAAGCTCATCCACGACAAGAAGATAACTCCAGTGGCAGAGAACAAAATGCTAACCGTGGGCGTTCCATACTTAGACCTTGAAGGTAGATAGTACCACATAAATGTTAAATGGTTGAAGCCTTTTCACAATTAATATGAAAGTTGAAAATTTTCAGCTAGCTTTCAATTAAGTGCATGATGGGGGTGAGGAAATTGGTGTACTACTGTTAGGGGAAGGCGTGAGAAGAAAAAAAATCTGACCTTGAAGCAAATACAGCTGGAAGCATTCCCATTTTGCTCATCCCTTGAAGTTGAAAAGCATCACTACTCATTTCTGCTTCAAACAAGCCGAGGTTAGACATAGCAGCAGCCACTTGAATCCAGAGTTTGAGCCAAGAACCACCAATTAACATCCCCACCTGTGCAAAATAACCATCTGCCCACTCATTTGGCAAGGACTCGAAAGCACCTGTTCCCGCAAGAAGTGGGATCAAATATGAGGAGACCACCAAGACTAGTCCTCCAACAAGTGCTTTTGGGAACGTTTTACTTGGATTTTCAACCTCCCCAGCAAGGGTACTTGCCTTATCCCAATAGTTTAAATTCCAGAACATACTATTGAAGTATCTTCGCCATTCCACCTTGCCAAAATCTAAAGCAAGCCACCGCCTTGGTCTTATTAGTGGAATGGAAAGAAGGGCCATTATGAGAAATGGGGAAAGTGAGAAAAGGGCAAGCAAAACAGCAGAAAAGCCAACAATGTGAAGGCCACGGTAATTCAAGTAAGTTAGTGAAAATGTGATCCCCAAGAGAGCAGGTATTCGAGCAGTGAATCGGTCAAAGAGAGGCAAAGATTGTTTGACGTAGTCGAGGAACAAAACGGGGTAAAGAGCATTGTCCATGACCCCGCTGAACCATTTCCAAAAGCCTTCCTGAAATCCCCAAAAGGGTCCAAAGGCTGAGGAAATCCAGATAACATATCCACCGTTTTGAGGGAAGGAGGTGGCAAGTTCAGCCGTAACAAGAGCTTCTGGTATACTCCATATTAAAGGGAAAATGAAGAATCCGAGTAACGAGAAAAGAGGACCACCACCACCCCTCACGGAATCCTCTACTCCAAAAGGACCCCCTGATACTTCATAGAATATTAGAGCTATGAGAGGCAAAAGGGTTAGCTTGGGATTGGATTTGGCGGCCTCTTCACCCATCACCGTCACCGTCAGCAACCACACACACACACACACCCTTTCATGTTTTTCCTGGTTTGTGTATCAGAGATCCATGCCTGCCAACTGAGATCTGTTCACCTCTTCACTCCCAACCTTCATCCTCATCCCACTTTGACCAAACTTCTTTCCCTTTTGATATATTCTATTCTTTTCTGTTCCAACATCCATTCACCACGTGTACGCCACTTTCACTCACCACAATTATGGAACCAACTCTGCATAAATTTCATTTCTTCCCTACTTCCACAACGGACATTTATTTACTTATGATAATTTTTTAAATTTTATTTCTTTTTAAATAATTTACTTTATTTAAAAATGATTTAATTAACATTTTATTCCGCAAAAATGTTTACTTTTATAGGATTATACTCATAATAAATAAATATTTTTAATATACAAATCATATTTTAATTAAAGTTTATAATGTAATACATATTTTAATATACCAATTATCTTTTCAGTTTCTGATGAATAATTTAAATTATAATATAAGATTATTTTAAATGTTTAATTATTCCGCACTCTTTTGAGAAAACAAAAAGAAAGGAATAAGAGAAATTCTAAATCACTGGTAAAAATAATCTTTCTCGAGGGGCTACCCTTGTTTATCATCCTTCACTGAATAAAGGTGCATTTATGGAGTTCGACCTATTAACTACTCTTGACTTGTGATAGGTAAACATGTGATTGTAAAGCCTCCAATGCCATCTTTCTTCCACTTTTAACAACAGTCATAAATACTAACTCTATAAATAGAAGATTTTATTTACTTTTAATCTCAAATACAAGACTCTAACTATGTTCTTTTTGCACCAGAAGGAGGTTTATCATTATTTAACACCTAATTCATATTTTATAAAATTATAAGTTAACTTAAAACTTCCTTAAACTTTACGATGATTTGTTTCTTCATTAAAAATATTATATACATTGAAAAACATGTTATAATAAAATTTTCATTTTCATCTCAAACTTTTAATTACTAATACCTTCATATTAATTCTTTCCAATTTTCTTAAGAATTGTTGTTTTCCTTCAAAATTTAAGTCGTTTAAAATTTTCTTATTAATTTCATACATATTCCTTGAAACTTTACATGTTTCTAATTTATATTTTAAAATATTAACTAAATTTAAAAAATTAAAAGATGTGGATGTCAAACTCAAATATGTTTGGTTTGCATATTCACCAAAAAGTTTTTTTCACTGTAATTGAATTTAACCGCATTGATAAAAATAAGCTATTTTTGTAACAATTAATGTACACACTTGGAAGTTTCAAACTTTAGTTCTTATATGAAACCATTTCAAGTTTATTTATCCCCCACTTTTCATTGTCACCTGTTTTAATCCTCAACATGACATAAAGTATAAACCACTCTTAGTGATCATTAAGGCATGTACACTGAAAATTAAAGCTTTTATATTTATGGGATTAAAAAACAAAAAAAAATGTATTATATTTCACAGTAAATTAAAATGAAGTCACACTATGTAAGAAATGCTTTTCTTTTTTTGACTAAGCCTTGTTTAGCCATGAACTGGCACTTGTTATGCATCCAGGGCACTGGATGACTCTGGCTCTTAAGTTATTGGAAATATGGATTAAACCTTTGCTCAACTACATCCATATGGGCGGAACGGGAGAACCAATCAAACTTGACAATAATAGACTCGAGTGTGACCAGAAATACGTGTTAGTCGGCAATGAATGTACAGTAGGAATGTGTGAAACTTGGGTCATTCGTTGAGCCATAGTCGACTCAAGTAACATAGCATTTGCATTGAACTAGTTAAACTCAATTAAATTCATAAAATATCATATGCATAATTTCAAAGGTTAAATATAAAAGTGAGATCTAGTTCATATAATCTTTCATCAGTTCATCTGCATCCTAGTGTCGTCTGTTGTCACGAAAAAATATTGTTAGCCTGCGATTCCGAGGAGCAAAAGAAAGTTCACTTTTTATCTTTTGGATTTCACAGAATCAAATGCATAACTCTGTAATTACAATAAGCATTACCTCTGTGTTTAGTTTTGGGGAAAGCAAAAAATGGGAAGAACATAATCACTCCACTCGTGTTTCTATTTAACTCCAAAACCTGATGACTAGAGTTACGTAAAATCAACCAAGAGGAACAAGTGAAAAACATTCCGTCGCATGTTTAGGGTTTATGAGGCAATTTTACAATGCAATTTCAAATTCCTTAATTACCACATACTGTATTGGCAAAACAAAGGTAGAATTAAGATGAAAATTGAGGGCAGAGAAATATACATCCTATCCAAAGGCAGCAGCAGTGGTATAAGGAAAGAAGAGATTTGCTAGTCCGAAGTGGCAGAGGAAGGTTGATCTTGAATAAGTGGTAGTGGTGGAGGCTCACCGAATTTCATTACGTAAGCTAGTTGATGGACAGGACGCAGTTGGGGAATGAGTTGGGCATCCAAGTAAGCGTCGCAAGAGAAACACCAGACGGAGAGATCACTGATTGAGAAAGTGGAGGCATTGATGAAGAAATGGATGAATGAAAAAGGGGAAGCGATGCGTGAATAGCATTATACGTACCTGAAACTGAGGGTGAGAGAGTGATTGGTGTGGCGGAAGTGGTGGAGCATGTGCTGGTTGACGAAACGGCTACAGAGGACCTGCTTACAGGAGAGGCAGAGCCAGTTTTCGGAGGGATGTTGGCAGGTGTGGCACGGTGTGTCGGGAGGCGGAATGTGGCTGAGATCGGCGGATAAGGAGGGCAGATGATCGCAGGAAGAACGAGCCTCCACCCATCCTGATTCAGACCCGTACATCACATCGTAATCTTCTTCCGATAACCCTAAACCTTTACCTCTACCTTCCTGATCACACTCATCAAACTAATATCAGATGCATCAATATCATGTGCCAATCAAATTCAAGTTCTTAAGTTCTGGGAAATTACCGGCGTAGAAGAAGAGGAAGCCATTGTTCTTCAAATTTCAACCCCTATCTCTCTCTCTCTGCGCTTATGCTACTTCACTACGAGTGTTTCCAAAACCAGGTATTTATATATCCCATCCCAGCCCAGTCTGGCCGGCCCGGCCCGGCCCAGTGGGCAGAGTACACTCATTCACTATGTTATTAGAATCAAATAATAACATCTTCTTTAGATTAAATTCTAATATTCTTATTCTTATTCTCATTGTTTATAAAAAAAATGTGTTCCTTTAAACTGTTGTATTATGTATACAATTTAAAAATGTAAGCATTTCTGAAATTAAACTTTAATTTTTTCTCTACATTGATATTTTTCATATTAAATCAAATTAAATGTAGTTTTATACTATAATAATTCATTTAAAATTCATATTTGTATACACTAGTTTGAGTAGTTGACTAAGCTGTGGTGATGTTTTTATTTTACTTTTTTTATATTTATATTAATAAAAATATAGGGTCTATTTTTTAACTCTCTTTTTAATAGATTGAAAATCATTACTTTTGATAATTCTTATTTATCATTAAATCATTATTTTTTATTATTATGAAATAAATATTATATTATAAAATAAAGAAATGAATAAAAAAATGAGAATGAAAATATTTTTTCTATTTTCTATTAAAAATAAAAATAAAAGATTGAATATATGCAAATAATGTATTTTATATATATAAGTAATGTATCCATTATATTTATAGTTAAAAATAAAAAAATAAATAAAAATATTATTGTAAGTTATAAAAACAAAATAAATAAAATTAATAATAATTTTATTCTGTCACAAAATTAAAATTATATAATTAATATTAATTTTCTTTTAAAAATTTTGTATCTGTATTATCTGAAACTTACCGTAAACCAGAAAATAAATATTTTAATAAATCATGTTAGTTATGATTTGGAAGGATGACTATCAAATTTTGCTTATTTGGTAAAGATTTGAGAATATTTACTAACAATTTTAGAAACCGAAAAGCTAATGAGATGTACCTATCGATTTTTAAAATTTTTTAACCACATTAAACGGTTTGATAAAAGCAACATCATGATATATTATTTACTAATTTTTTTATATATAACTCGGAGAAATTAGTTTCCTGTCTCCCTATGTGAATATGTTTAAACTTATCTAAACACAATTTATTGTTGAATGAGAATGTTATATTTTGAAAGGTAAATTAAACATAAATAAATTTACTTTCGCAACTTTTTCTCGATCTCTTTTTCTACCAAACACACAGACACACAAAAGATAAGTGATTTTCAATAAGTTTAATTTGAAAGAATATAAAAAGATAGTGTTATTATACTACTTTTTAAAAAAAATAATTATATACGTTTTAAAAATTTATACCAGATTATTGCGACAACTTTGCATATTTAGAGAACAGAAGATATTGACACAATCCAATTTTAACAAAATTACTCAGAATTTTAATACTGATATTAAATTTAACGCTTAAAATAAAAGATTTATAAAAATGAAAAGTAAAAACTTCTCAATTATTAATTATTAACATAATATTAATTCATTTGATATATTTTAAATTTTTTGAATTAATTATTCATTTAAAGAATTTAAAAGTTTTTTCCCCATTTATTTCCTTTTTAACCTATAATCTTATAAAATCTTCTACAAATTAAAATAAAAGAAACAGTAATTGATAATAGAGAGTGACCAAACACGCCCTAGGGTTTTGACTCTACTATATATGTCAAAGTTTCGGTCCCTTTTTCATATTTGTGTGCGACTTGGAGGCTAGGGTTTGGGGATTCTTGCGATTTCATCTTTGCAAATCAGAAGCATGGGGCACTCCAATGTGTGGAACTCTCATCCCAAGAACTATGGACCTGGTTCTCGCACCTGGTACGTAATTCATCTCCCCTTAGTGGTGATCCAGAATGGCAAAGTTGATCCTTTTCTATGCATGTTCCTAGTCCATTTGATTGCGATTATTATTACGGTTTCGTTTTTAGTTTGAAGAATTTTTTTAACTGCCAATTGAGAGCCGTGAAGCGTTGCTCTGTTTTTATGATAACTAGTTTTTTCCTCATCATTTGGGTTTGAATTAAGTTTTGTACCATTTTTTTTTATCTTGTTGAAGTTTTAGTGTGTTTATAATATTGTTTTTAAATATAATTTATTTTGCAAATTTGATTTTGGTTAAAGTTGAATTTTGAAAAATTCTATTTAAAAACAGTTGGCAGGAAGACTCAGTAAATATCTTTTACACTAGTACAAAAGCTACCCAACTTAATGTGTGACCCGTCATCTAAAATTATATTATGCATTATTGTGTAGATGAGATTTTGTGTTGTTTGTAAATGCTCTGAGGATATAGTTAGATTAGTGATTGTGATTGGGCGTCCTTTTTAAATATTTAACGATTGTGTAAAGATACTGAATCATAATACCAGACATTTGCAAATTGGTATATAATCGATGGACCAATAAATTTGGTAAGCTGTCTCGAGTGTTGATCTTGACCAGTATGATTGGAAATCATCATAGTGATTTTGTATAATTGCCTATGAAAAAGATTTTGTGTATGCATTGTAAAATGTATGTCTTACATTAAGACTTTGTTGGGCATCCAGATGCTACCTATGTTGCATAATCATATGTTAATAATGTGTCATTTGTTTTCCTCTGTTTTGAATTTTGTATTTTCGAACTATAGAGATATTGTTTGCCTATTTGTGAATTGGTGGTACTTGATATGGTTTGTTGTTTCTATTCTCATGAGATTTGTTGATTGACTGAGAATGTGCTTTCTTGTTATGCAGCCGCGTCTGTGGGAACCCTCATGGTTTGATTAGGAAATATGGGCTTATGTGTTGCAGGCAGTGTTTCCGTAGCAATGCTAAGGAAATTGGGTTCATTAAGGCAAATATTTTTTATCCATCTGTATGAATTTCAAATTTTCCGAATTATTTCTGCACAGGTTTTCATAAGCACTTTTTTTTTTGTTGCAGTATCGCTGAATGATCAGTGTTCATCTTCCCCAACCGTTTTGGATTCTGGAATTAGTGATGATAATTTGGGGATGATTTCATTGTTTGAAGAATTTTAAGAATTTCTATGGCATTTAGTCGAGTTAATTATCACACTTAAGTTGTTGAACTGAGAATATTTTTGTTTTATATAATTTTGAGCTATCTACATCTTTCTCTGTGGCCATTTATCATTCCGCAATTTTCTTTATCTACTTTTTTATTATTTCTCTGTGTTTGTTTTATTTTGACCAGGATAAAGATATCATCACGATGATGATGTCCTCCCAATAATAATAATACTCCCAATAATATTTTCGCATAACTGTAAATCGTAATAACGTTTTCGTTGAAAAAGAAATTGTAAAATTATTTTGTATTTAAAGGGAATAATAAAATTTTATAATATAGAAAAGTGTTTCGTGATTAATATTAAAATTCATGGTAAATTTGTGGTCTGTATTTTATTGGCAAGGATTGACTTGATACAGTGCCTTCTCAAAGAACTCGAGCCAGTGATAAAAGATGTAATTGGGCCTGTGCGTTACGTACCATACCTGTATTTAGAAGGACAGAAGAAGTTTGTCAAGCACAATCATCAATCAACAATCATCAATCAACCCATTTATAGATATATTTTTATTGCTCTCGTTGTAATTTTATCCTTGTTGACTTGTTCTCTTATTTATAAATAATTTTGGAGTTAACATCATGTGTAAGATCATGCATCATGACTACATGGTTGATTGCATCAAATTTGAGGGCATGGTCCCCTCCCCATTTCAAAATGTACTTTCAACACGGTTTAAGGCTTATACTTTAGATTTCGCTTTGGTTCTTCATAGCTGGAAATCGGACTTATGGTTAGTTAATCATTTGTGAAAGTCGAGGAATTATATTTTATCTAATAATTATATTTTAAGAGCATTCAAAATTTGAACCATTCGATCTTCATCTAATAATAACTGGTAAATAGATACACGAACTTGTAAAGGCGTCCAACAAGTTCTCCTATAAGATAAGGGTAAACGAGTATCACTGTGATGAATGAACTTACCTCAACTAATTTCAACATCATGTGCTGGTCATTTTTTCATATCAATTTCTCTGTAAAAATACTCTGCAAATAACACACTTGAAACAAACAATAATAACAGTTTTGGTGAAATTAGATTAAGTTACTATTATACAGGTTTAGCCTCGCACATTTTCAATTATTAGATCACATTAAGGTTTGAATTATGATGAACTTCATTTTACACAGTACTATTTATTGTAGCAACCTTTGAATCAAACTGAACTTTCCGTTTTAGGTCCAGTCTAGGCTGAGGAAGAAACCATCCACTACACCACACTTTTTGTGTAACTACTAAATAGCCATTATTTTATTATGACTCTGATTTCAGTTTTCTACTTGCTAATGTTTTTCTTTGTCAGTGTTTTGTACAGTATATATGTAAATAACAATTCTTACGGCCATGAGTTCAATGCATGATTATCCTTTCACGTTTAAAAACGTCAGAAATCTTGCGGTCTTCAGACTTACTGAAATTATATTTACAGTACCATATTACTATAATTATTATCATACTCACTCAATTTTAATGCACGCTTAATTTTAGAAGAAATATAAACCAATATTAGAAGAATAAGTGTTTGAGAAAAAGTTATTAGCATAGGTAGTATTACCCCAAATAAAAGTGGAATGAAACAACCCAAACTCAAACTGATTGATATTCTTTGATGTCCTCTGAGATAATTGTGTCTAGATATTAATTACACAGTTGTCTCAAATCAAACATTTTGAATAGACTTTTTAACCCCATTAATTTTTACTATAATCCTTACATAAATAGTTTTGAACTGGTTGAAAGCTTATTTTCTCATAAATGTTAAAGTAACCATGTTTGGAGGAGCCGTCTTTTGACAACTTAACATGCACAGCACAGCATTCATAATCTCCTTAGGTCACAGCTTCTTACAAAAATTCTTATAGCCAAATTATCTGATATGAACTCATGCACACAGAGACTGATCTCCTGAGATAATGTACCAGCCGAGCAAATACGATGCATGCATGTAAACTGTTATCAGCAACCATGGTTCGATCGAAATTAAGAAAATATTGTGTTCCAGACCTCCCTCATATACATTGTAGAGAATACAAACCATAGACACACACACACACACACACCAACTTTGTTCGACTTTTATTTCTTTATCAAGGGAAAAAAATGAACTATGTAATGAAGAGAAATGCAGACAAAAATTGTTATAGGAATAATACATTTTTCTTCTCTAAAAGCGAGGGGCAGAAGGAAGAATCTGGTATCACATCTGTCCACGTAATGTGATATAGTGTCAACTCAAATCTACAATTGAAACTGGAGTTGAAGTCCGTGGAGAATGTGATGGATATTCAACAACTGTGGAGGGAACAAAAATCCAGTTACAGATAATGCTGTCTGTTTAAATAACAGTTTAGAACTCAGACTCACCACCACGATCTCAAGCTGCCAGCCGTTCTAAGTTCTTTTTCAACGCATACATACCCCACGTCTCCCAATTACAGGTGTAATTCTCTTTCTTTATCTCCTTTTATTTCCTACCTTCCAAACTTCCTTACTGCATGCCTACAATGTTTCATTTAATATAATATGGGGTGGAATATTTTCATACCTATGTCTTTGAAGATGCACTTGAGACTTAGTCAGATGCTATACAATTATTGCCAATTATATGTAATGATTCAGTTCAGATGTTTTCGTATGGTTAGAGAGAGAGCAATCCCTCGACTAGCATTACTATAAATAGAGTGGTTTTCCAACTTTTCCGTTCAAGCATTTTTAAACAAATAGTGAAGAACACACACACACACACGCACTCTTATAGTTACAGGCGTCCTAAGAAAAAGCAAATGGAGCCTATTGAGGAGATCTCCCAAGAATGGATGAGTTGTCTTAGTGAAGTGTACACAGAGGAGGAAGCTGACTTCATGAACCAGCTGCTTCACAAGTGCTCAATCCCAGAACAGTTATATGAACGTTTCAACTTGGAAACAAAATATATCTTTCCCACAACAAATGCTGGCAACTGCTCCAACAATTTGGACCACGTGTCCATTGGTTTTTCCATACAAGGGAATGACGCCAAGTTGATGAATGAAAATACTGAGCAAGAGCTGGGGCTTGACACAGGGAGAGAGAATCTTGCTGATATGGATTTGCAGGCTCACAAGGCACGCCAAATATTAGTTTCTGAACCAGAAAAGGATAATTCCAGAAGCATGGAGAAATCAGAAAAAAGGTTTAGGAGCTCATTTGAGGTAGAATACCACGAAGTGTCATTCTTCTTCACATTTACTAGTATTATTACTATCTTTTTTCGCATTTCCTTCTCATGCAGAATTCATGATACATGAATTGATGATTTTCATATAGGGCCCAGAGAACAAGAGGAGTGTGAAATCTAAGAAGAATCCAAAACCAGCTTCTTTGAGGAACACTGAAGAGGAAGCAAGTCCTGAACCTCAGAGTCAGACCTTAAGCAGTTGGTGTTCAGATGATGACTCCAAAGATTCTAGAGCGCTGAAGTTAAGTGGAAAATCAAGATCTAATAGAGACCCTGCAACTGATCCACAGAGCGCGTATGCAAGAGTAAGTCCTTTCTTTGAAGTTATCCTTCCTAATTGCTGACCTTTTATGATACTGTTTTGTTTTCTACATTTTATGTAATGGGAGGGATTGGCTCTTATATTTTGCATTGTGCAGAAGAGAAGAGAGAGAATAAATGAAAGGTTGAGAATTCTACAAAAACTAGTCCCCAATGGAACTAAGGTAGCCTGCTCAGTGGCAATCAAGTGTTGCTAAAGCAGTGGTTCACATGACAAAATTCTTAAGTTTGATTGCTTGATGAACTGCAGGTGGATATCAGCACAATGCTTGAGGAAGCTGTGCAATATGTCAAGTTTTTACAGTTTCAAATTAAGGTAACAATTTGGTTATCATTCTTACTTTAGCTGCATCTAAAATTTAGACAATAACTGATATTATTTCCAACATTTGAATTTTAACAGCTTCTGAGCTCTGATGATCTGTGGATGTACGCTCCCATTGCTTACAATGGAATGAACATTGTCCCGGAACTTAACATCAACATCACCAAACAACCAAAGAAATGCATAGCATAGCAATAAAAGAGTATCAACAGCAGGCAGAATCATTCTGTGATGTTTATATATGCTCTGTTCACCAAACAAACAAGGACGCATGAAATTAGTTAAAATTACTGAACCATGTGTCTTTCTCAACAACTACACATCAATTTCAGTTTATTTTTTCATTCTTTATTTGGGCATTTGAGAACACACTTCAACGGATAATTTTATTTCACTTTGAGTCGTCACCATTTCATGCAATAATTGTACCGGAAAAATAAAATATAAACATCATATTTTTAACAATTAAGTGCTATTTTTAAAACTAGTTACCAGATTATTTTATATATAACTTTTTTTGTGTTCTGAATTTTACCTTGTAGAAACTTGTCTCACTTTAAAAGAAAAATTGCACCTTTACCAACCATTATCAAATGCGTTCTGAAATTTGTTTATTTTGTATTTGAAACAGTTCATAACTAAAATCTTATTGCAAAAGCCTTTTTTTCTCAGAAATGTTTTTCTAAAATTTCTATAAGATGTGTTGTTCCACCAATACACGACACAATATTTGAATATAGATTATACTAATCAAAAGGTGGAATGTAGTGCTACAGTTTAAGGATCCCAATTTTTTTATGTCCGAACAATTGTGGATTTTTTATTTTTATTTTTATAAGTTTTCTAATAAAGGAATTCATGCATTTCCGGTCACTAAAAATAACTTACACGGCAATCTAAACCACATGTTACCACTATAACCTTCGATGCTATGAACCAAATTATAATTATAGACCAATGACTTTTTATCGTGTCTCAAATATTTAACTTTCTCATTTTACAACATTTGGCATTAGATAAATTCTTCATTCCGAAAATGGTGAATCTTGTAAATCATGACTCGTATATTAGGAATGATTAAGTTTCGTTTAATTGGTAAAACTACTGTTAGAAATATTTATGTAGATTTTCTAGAAACCCTCCAAAAAGGTGGTAAAACTGAAACGAACTCATTTGGTGAGCGACAGGAAGAAGATTACGAAGTTAACTTGCATGTATTACAGCACCATAAGTTACAATCTTGCGCGTGGAACAACGTGTGTGGTAAAGCAGAAATCCTAGCACCCAGAGAGATAGCACCCCACTCTGCCCTCTAAGTATACAGAATGCTACATTTCCATATGATACAGTCTGCTAAATTCAATGTGAAAATTCAAAATGTCTCGAACATGGTGCAGGAAAAAGCCACACCCATGCTGCCTGATTGACCTAGTTTTCCTCTCATGCTCTTTGATCATTGACATGATTTGGAATTTCTGCTTGGCTGTCCAGGGGCATATACTGTGCCATGATTGCTCTGATTTCGGAATCCATGTATTGCTGCAAAAACACAAAAAATAACACCATTAAATTTGTATCCTATAAAACTGAATAAATTATATTACAAATAAATCACATGGTGTCTTGATTTGAGCCAACTTTTTAGTTATACGAGCTTGGAGTGTTGGGCAACTCAGCACACTAATACAGAGTTCCAGCATTATGCATCCAATAACAAAACCAAAATGAAAGAAAGCAGCAGAGTTTACCCTTATTCTATACTTGTACACAAGGAATGCCCCACCAGCAATCATAGCTACGCCAATTAGAATCAGCCAAAAAGCAGCCCAAGTAGATCTTCCCTGACTTCCAGTTTTACCTGTAGGTAATCCAGTAGAGGGTATGAAACAAGCCTTCTAATAAGTATATTGAAAAATCGAGTAAAATGTCTTGAGTAATTAACTCACTTATGCAGGTATCGTGGTCCCTCATATAGAGAAGATCTCCACTACAAGTGCAGTCATAGCTGCCCCAAGTATTCTTGCAGCTACATTCAGGGCATTGACAAGCCTTCTTCTCTTTGCATTCGTCAATATCTGTAAAGATGAAACATAAATTCAATTTCAGGTATTCATTTTTCTCGAGTTGTCTGGAAAACATTCACTAGATATCGGCGGTTTCCCCTATTAAACAAACTCAGGACAATACATCTCATCAAGAAAAGATGGAGGAAGATAATTTCGACCAAGGTAGTAAACCATTGAATGCACATAACATTTCTCCACGTATTTATAGAAAACATAAGAGTATTAGAGACATGTTTGGATGAACTTCTCCATAAGCTCCTTCTAACAAAATGAAAATAAGAAGGAAAGTTGAAATTAGCTTCTTCATAAACTAAATTAACTTACGTATAGACTAATATGTAGAAGTTCTCCCATTCAACTTTCCTAAATTTTTATTTCAAACTTGTGCATAAGATCATATTAGCTTGTAGAGAAGATAATTTAAATTTTTCCTTTTAGTTTTCTCTCTTAAAATGAGCTTATGGAGAAACTTCTTCAAACAGGCCCTACAAACCGAATTCAGGATTCTAATTTGGATATGTTATGTATATAGTAAAAAGGTTTCGGGAAAAATATTAAGAGAAAAAATAATCCAGGTATCCCTCACCTTCACAATTTTTGACACCATCACCTTTAAACCCTGTGGGACACTGGCATTTGACCCCTCCGTTATCCTGTTCCAATAACAATTCATGAAATACTTCAGTTTCCAAGACAATCCAATAGAACTTCAACCATTAAAACAACATTTAGTGGAGATTAAATAAGTTCAGTGGAGTTGGGTCCAGAAACTTAATATTTACTAACCACACAAGCAGAAAATGCATGTCCATTCCGGGCATCATGCCAACAGCCTCCATTGTTTATCTTGCAACGCCCAAGTCCTCTTGCTGCAAACGCAGAAGACACTAGTTATAATTAAAAGCACGACAGGAATAAAAGAATAGCAGTTTTCCCAAAACAACAAAAGGATCATCGCATCCTGCTCCACACAGCATAGAAGTGAAAGAAATAAACATGGAACGCCAATAGAACCCTTTTGGAAGTAAATTATGCAGAGAGAAAGTGAAGTTTAAAGCCTTTAACCTTCGCAAGTTGTATAACCATCTCCCTTGAAATGGACACCGTCAACCAGGGAGCATTCACATACTCTCCCACGGAATGTATCCTGACCAGATACACACATATGTAATAAGAAAATAAAAAACTATAACCCGAAATTGCTCTTTCTTTAGTAAGTTATTTTCACAGATAAATTACCTTGCATGCAGTGATGTTAGCAGCTTTATCCTGCCAACAACCACCATTGTTTGTCAAGCACTCATTTGTCTCCATATCTGTCTCAAAAAGGTATACCAGTTGGAAAGAATCAAGTCTGCACCTGAATAAGTATACAAAGTAAATTTTATGTGAACCAAAGAAGGAAAAATTTTACCATTGCTCAGGCAAACAGCTGGTTCAGTAGTTTCTTCAAACCCAGAACATATAGCCTTCAGAACAGCCCCTTTCTCCAATTTTCCTGGAAAGATTCTGTTTAGCATTGGAAATCCAGATTACTAACCATCGCAGTAGCATACAGTACAAACCTCGATATTGTCGATTATTGACCACAAGAGTAGGCAAGATCGTAACATCACCCCGTGATCCCTTTCCAATCTAAAAAAAACTAGTTCTGTTAGATATCTATATATTACTGCACTGATATAATGAATTAATAGCAAGTACAAAAGAAAGTACTTGGGCATCTTGCTCTTCTTTCAAGACAGGATTATCAGTATCAGCATCTGGATCTCCCATGCATTTCCCAATCTTATCAATATTAAGACCTGCATGTATTGAATAAATATTATTGTGAAGTCATGACAACAAATGTAAGAAAAAATAACATGGCATGATGACTCATTTACCCAGCGATTTTATCACAGCATCTGCACATTCCTTATTGTATTTTTTCTCCTTCATGGGGCATCTAATTTGAAAATCAGTGACATAGTCCCACCACACCCAAGGCTTTCCAGTTTCATTTGCCACCTTGAAAACACATAGCTGCCTTAAATTTTCAATAACCACATCTTTCCCGTCATAACCTGTGCTGAAGTCCTGCTCAGGGTCTGGAGCGCAATATCTTCCATGATTTATGCATTGAGACTTGCACTGTTTGCTCAATGTGAAAGCATGAGGACAGTACCAAGTTATATAATGGGGTGTAAACTGAGTGTAACCGCCTTTCTCTAGTATCTGTGCAGCACCCTTGAAATCCTTCACAAATTCCATCAACATATCACACTTAACTCCACACTCATCGTTGCTGTTGCTCCACAACTCATACTCCACACGATCATCTGGGTGAGGGACAGACTCTCTCCAATCAAGATTCACGTTGACCATGTCCCCACCACTTATGGCATCCTTTAACTTTTCACCAAAACTTTTTCCAACAAGAGCAGACGGTATAGTTATGTTCTCCACATATTTGGCAGATGAGCCATCCTCTTCAGGCGTGTCCATAGTTATTAAGGGCTCCTCAACATCATCTGCAACAAGAACCGCAGAAGCTCCAGCCTTCTGGGCATTCCAGACCTTCAACGCAAAGAAGCAACCTGCAAAGGACACAGCACTCTCACTCATGAGATGCTAACATTTCAGTGCTAGGTCATACACATAGGGGCACAAAAACCAAACCAAGCACGCAAGTTTCAAACTTTTTGCTGCTACAAAATAAAAGCTCAAGACATAAATATCATCATCCAACATTCAAGTAAACAAATTGGGAAAAAAAAAAAAAAAAAGAGGAAAGAAAGAAAGTTACTTCCGCGATCGAGCAGAACAATGGTGGGAAGAGCACCGGGGGTTGATTTGAAGGAAATCCCAAAGTCCTCAAACTCTTTACAGCCTTTCTTGTTATTCTTTGGGTAAACGACGTTCCCCGCCATGCTACCACCGTATTGAGGGATGCCGAAGTTCCCAATGGCACTGTCGTGAGTCCCTCTTATTTTCTCCGGCGACGTCACTCTCAGGCTGTTCTTCTCCACCACGAATCGACCCATTATTGACACAGGTAACAACACTAACCCCACAAATAAACTCACCAACCATCTCCAAACCTTCATCTTTTCTTCTTTCTCGTTTCAACACCAACTACTCTCTCACACACCCTTTCTCCTCAACTTTTTCTTGCAACTACTGCTCTGTAGTGTTGTTTTGTTTCACAAAAACAAAATCATTGATCATCTCTGTTCTTCTCACTGCTCACGGCCAACAGCAGTCTATTCCACTCTTCGTCTCAATGCTTTCTAAACCGATAATCACTCTCTCTCTCTCTCTCTCTATTTCACTGTTACTATCATAACTATAAACACTGAGCCCATGTTTTTTTCGTGTTACGCAAAAATTAATATAAATATTCATAAATTTATAAAATTTTACCACCACAAGGAAGAATAAATTTCTCTACCGTTCACAATTCACATCAGAATATATGATCCATAATAAAGCAACTGATTATTTGCAAATTAATAATATTAATAAAGGTATTCTTCTTTTCTATTTATTCCTAAAGTAGTAGCCAAGCATAAAAATATGCCAACATCAAATACTGAAGAAAGGTAATTGCACATATATTTTTATTCGATAAACTATTTATACCATAACTACCATTTTCTTCAACAAATAATAACGTTAAATGTTTATTTATTTAAAAATTTCTAACATATATTTCATAAACTATTTATCACTAAAAACATTATCACGTGTAATTGTTTAAGTAAAGAAATAATGAACACATCAAAAATGCCCAAAAGTTAAATACCCACTCCCACTCTATCACCCGTACACGATGATGACAAATATTAAACTAAGATGGGAGATTTTGTCTTTCTTGAAATATTAATATTAACAACGTCTTGGTTACTATACAATAAATTAAAAAATTAGTATTTTTTTTTTATCACACTTAAAGAGTGTGCATCTGATAGTGATATAAAGTGGAGAAGAATAAAATGATAAATAAGGTAAGAAGGAAGACAAATACAAGACAATAGAAAGTAGACATAACAGTTAAGGTTCCGATTATTCTCACAATATCATGCATTAGAAAATTATAAGGATAAATTATTCAAAATGTATATTTTATTTAATCCACTTTTAAAAAATATTAATTTAATTAAATTTTCTATAATCAATTAATAAGATGAAACGGATGCTGTTAACTTCTGAATTATAAAAATTGATTTTTTTTTCAGAAAAATTATTTGGCCTGCTCAGTCACACTAGAGCAAACTAAAACTACAATATCACAAAAATTATATATATGCAGTACTGGTATACTAGTTAACCTCATGACTTTATGGGTTTAATTTTATATACTCTTAAAATTAATTTAGTTCTGAAAAGTTGAAATTAGTTAACATTTAAAATGTCAACTAATCATTGTAAAAAAATAATTTGACAGTGTCGAAAATAAAGCGAAAAGAAGCTTCATATAAGGTGATTGAGGGGAGAACGAAATGGCATTGCGAGTGACACGTAGTAGCCAACAGGAGTTTGACAAGTGCACTCAGTGACTCACTCCCACCAATAGTAGCCAGACACCAGTTTTTGTCGGTCGTCTTCTACAATATTTTCTGCTGTGTATATCCATCTATTATTTTATAAACTATATATATATACATATTAGCTTTTACTAATTTATAATATAAATATATATGGTCAAGCATTAATCACGTGGTTGTAAGTAAAAAATCTATCCGAATGAGTACCACGAGTGGTCCTCAAATGAATGGGTCTGCTGACATTTATTAAATATTTTTATGGGTATAAGAAAAAGCAAACAAACTTATCATTCATGGGTCAAAACAATTCATTCGTGACAAATTCTTCCTCCATTCTTATACTTTTTTTCTGCACTCCTATATAATTTTTTTATTTCATAACTGCCTTTCATAAAATTACATAAATATTCTTATCTTAATAAAACTCCTCCCTTTCTTAATCGGATAACCAGGTTATCCGATTTAATTTTTTGAAAATGAGAACCGAATACATCTCCCATCCGGTTCACAATTTCAAAAAACTGTAAACCGGATTGCCTGGTCATCCGGTTGTCAAAATAGACAACCGGATGACCAGGCCATCCGGTTCTCATTTTTAAAAAAAAAATACAAACCGGACTACCCCATCCGGTTCTCAACCCAGCAGATCAAAAAATCCTCAAATTCGCCGTCGACAGCCCCCCAAATCCCAAATCAACTACTCTAATCATCAATATCACCTACTAATTGCTAATAAACATCGTCCAAAGCTCTCCCGGCTGTGCTAGTGAGCCAAATACTTCCTTCAGCCCTTTCGTTAGCTAGCCATCCGGTTAAGAGAACCTTCGTCCGGTTTAGCTAAGCCATTTGCGACTTCCGTTCCTTCGTTATTCAAAATCTTTCAATTAATCCTTCATAGAAGCATTAGGTAACTAATTTGTGATGTTTATTAGCAATTAGTAGGTGATATTGATGATTAGAGTAGTTGATTTGGGATTTGGGGGCTGTCGACGGCGAATTTGAGGATTTTCGGATCTGCTGGGTTGAGAATCGGATGGAGTCGTCCGGTTTGTATTTTTCTTTAAAAATGAGAACCGGATGCACCCCCATCCGGTTCACAATTTCAAAAAACGAAAGGGAGGATATTTATGTAATTTCATGAAGGACAGTTATGGAATAAAAAAATTATATGGGGTGCTGGAAGAGGGTATGGGGGTGGAGGAAGAATTTGTCTTCACCCATCAAATCGGGCTTTTCTTAGATTGCTGGGTCAACACTATTCAAAACACCTTAGGTAAACAAAAATTATAATTTAAATTAAATTCAATTATTTTTTAATCAATCAGTTTAATTCACAACTAAAATTTATATTTAAAAATAAATAAATAATTAATATTAAAATATATCTTATAATTTATACGTTAAATTATTATATTTAAAGCTAAACTTAATTTCAACTTTATTTAAATAT